>Ga0181592_10000004_pt1 | contig 132828 bp, 102 predicted proteins | sample 071ome_20_FD_133755 | JGI IMG/M metagenome (GOLD analysis project Ga0181592, IMG submission 133755) | Coastal salt marsh microbial communities from the Groves Creek Marsh, Skidaway Island, Georgia - 071412BT metaG (megahit assembly) | ecosystem: Environmental > Aquatic > Marine > Intertidal...
GCAGGCCACACATCTGTTAAAAACTTTTTAGTTACAGGGCATTGTTCTGCTACCCAAGTCCAGTCCAACTGTTTGATAGTTTCAGCACGATCGCCATAACTGTTTAGTGTTTGTGTATCTTCACTAAGTCCGTGTAGTGTAAGACTCTTCCAACCTTCTCCATAGTCAGTTCTGTGATCTTTAAAATATTCAAGTAACGCTTCTGCCTCAATGTGCATCTCTTTCCAAGGTTGATTGTCTAATGCACTTAATTTAAAAAAAGGCCAGCCACTTTCCATTACAATCCATTTAGGATCGAACTGCTCTGGATACTTAAATTCGTATTCCTTGTTATTTTCTTGCCAGTACTGCTCTAGTTCTTTCAAAGCACTACCTCCATATTACACATTTTAACAATAGCATCTGTATGTGGTTTGCTTTGTAAATGACTGCGATTAATACCGCTACGATTAAATGTACCGTGGGGTACTGCGGCATTAATAATATATGCTTTACCTAACTGTAAATTATATTCTCTTTCTAGATTTTCTCCGTATGCAAATATAGCACCTTCGCCGGTTGTTACAGGAATATGTAATCGCTGTACGTTAGGACCGTCAATGTGTTTTCCTAATACTGCATCTGGTTGATGTTTTCTAATACTAACATCACGCAAAATATCCTCTCCAAAGTAATCTACTAGTTCTTTAAAATATCCAAACTTAAATTTTTCTTGTACACGTTTAGGTGCGTCAGTAGCAAGTTCAGGATATAGGTCTTCTCTGCCTGCCCATTTAGGAGGACAAGGAATATCTTTTTCAACAGGCCAACTAACTTCCATTACAAGTATTTCTTCTGGGTGTTCAAACTGTTCTTTAATGTAACGCACAATATGATAACCTTCGTCATGAACGCCTCTACCTTCTGCACCTACTTCTCCAGCAAATGCTGTTTCGATGTTTTTTAAATGATATTTGTCTTTAAGGTATTGTTCTTTACGCCAACTAAAATACAAGTTGTCATATGTACTGTCTACTTGATTGTACCACTCTTGTAGTTTATCTATGTCTAGTTTCCAAGGTAGTTCAATAATGTCATATTCCAACCCATCTATAAAGTGTGGTGTAATTAGTTTCGGATCGTAATTTGATATGTACTTCATATTGTACCCATATTTATCAGCGATGATTTTGGCAATACTTATACCACGTCTCTAGTTCGGGGAATGTTTTTACTAGATCTAGATTACGTCTTATCTTTGTACGTTCTACCCATTTAACAACTTCAATCTTATCCGAGTTTGAATGTTTTCCAAAACTCTTTTTAATTGCTTTCATAAAGTCGGCATAGTAATTCCATTCAGGTGCGTTTTTGTTAATCCATTTAACAATATCATCAATGTAAGGTTTAAACTCTTTTGTTAGCATCCAAGGTGCTAGGTGTACCGGATATGAAACATTGCTTCTAATTAAATCAACATCACACCCTGTTTGTTCTTTTAACTGCTTTAACCATTGTAAAAAGTCTAAGCAACTTGTAATACTTAATGCACTGTGAGTTGTACTAAAACGTAGTCTAAAGTCTTTGCCTTCTGCAAACTCCATAATACGTTTTACATTATTAGCAAACCTATCCCAGTTTAACCCAGTGCGAATAAATTCTGCTTTCTCTCCGTAACTTTCCATACTAATGTCCATTTGTACACTAGCATATTTTTCTAACTCAGTAACCTTTTCAAACCACTTGTTTAGATATGCTTCCGGAGTATTGCCGTTACTAATTAAAATAATAACAGGTTTAATATTAAACTTGTTTGATTTCTTTTTAAACAATTCAATTAGTCTATCAAGATAATCATATAATTCATTTTGTATTAAAGGCTCTCCACCTAAAATATAATATTGTAGTACATTGTCAACAGCATCATCTAACCATTCATAAAAAGTATCTGCAAAGCCTTCCGGTGCTGTGTGCTTTTGTCTTGGTGTTTCTTCAAACTTGCGATTTTCAACTTCCCACTGACTGCTGAATACATCATTACAGTATTGGCACTTTAAGTCGCAGGTGTTGTTAAAATAAACTTCAAGTTGACTAGGTAATGGCTCTAGCATATCTGCAGGATTTTCAAAACGACCACGATGAAACTCAAAATACTTGCTAGGCAATCTTGGACTTCTTACTCCGCGTTTTTCGTTGCGCCAACAAGCACTACAATCTTTATGTCTTATGTTATCTAGTTTTTCTTGTCTACGCTCTAGTTCGTATGGGTGTTTCATAAACACATCTTTGCCATACTTGTCTAGTTCTTCTTGTGTGATAAAACGTTGCGGCACGTTATGACAATTCTTTACAATGCCTTCATTAAGGTGTACATAACAATGAATCCATTTCATTGCACACATAGCACTGTCGTCCATTACCTTGTCGCCAAGGTTGGCTTTCTTTATTGCTTCTGATAATGTTTCTTGTTTCATAATTAAGTACGCACTTATTCTATAAATATACTTATGCCTTACTTGCACCCAGACGAATTAGATACGATTGTAATTGATTTCACAAGTCATTGCAATTCAATGTGCGGAAATTGCAGTAGAAATCTAGACGGAGTTACAGTAAATCCTCGTATGCCTTTAGAGCATATGACACTAGACACTTGGTATAGTATCTTTACGCCAGATCTAAATATCAAAGAAGTTATCTTTAACGGTAGTTATGGTGATCCAATCTTTAATCCAAATTTAATTCCAGCACTAGAGCATCTAGCAAGTTACAAAAATCCACCCGTGGTTGTTATACACACAAACGGAGGATTAGGAACACAGTGGGCAGAACTAGCAACTGTATTACAATCTTTTCCTTTTGGTAGTCATGTTACATTTAGTATCGACGGATTAGAAGACACTAACCATTTATATCGCAGAGGAGTGTTATGGGATAAAGTAATGTCTAATGCTCGTACATTTATTGAAGCAGGTGGTATGGCTCGTTGGCGTATGTTGGTGTTTGAACACAACGCACACCAAATTGAACAGTGTGAACAACTAAGCATTGACATGGGTTTTAAATGTTTTGAAATTAATGGCGGACATACATTTAGTGCTATTAACAGTTTAACTAATAAAGCAATAGAAAGTTTTAAAGCAAACAAAAAAGAATCTGCACGTGAAATAAAATATGATTCAAAACATCTTGACAATGTAGAACGCATTAAAAACATTACAGACTTTTCTAAAACAACTGTTCAATGCAAATGGAAGGCAAAACGTAAAATACAAATTAGTCATATGGGCGAAGTATTTCCATGCTGTTATTTTTTAAGTGATAGATATCCACGTAATCCGGACAGTCCTTATGCTGTAGACGTAGCAAGTATTGAATGGTTAAATGTAAAAGATTACAGTTTAGAAGAAATACTAAACAGCGAATGGTTTAGTAAGTATTTGCCTGAAAGTTGGAACAACGATAATAGATATGATATTTGTTCTAAGACTTGCGGTGTTTAGGAAGTAAGAAACCTACTTGACACATACATTTTTCTTTTTCGCACGTAACAGGTTTTATAACAGGTTTAAATTTTTCTGCTAGTTGCGGATCGTATAAATTATATTCTCCAGATTTAAACCCTAAAATATTATTCCCGCACACACTTCCTATACTTCCGTCAAAGTTTATAAACACTGTATCAACACCTAAGTTACATCTCCAACCTTTAAAGTTATTTAAATTGTTTATTAGAACATAGTTTTTTGATACTTCTTGTGTACTACCATCTTCATATGTTAATAACACTGGAGGTTTAGATTTCTTAGGTTTAAAAATTTCGTCTTGCTTAGGATTTCTTTTACGTTGGTTTAGTAGATACTGCGACTGTTCATATGTTGTGTCTTGTGTTGTATTTCCTAATTTAATAGGTTTAACATTTACAGGAAAACTTGTTTCACTTTCTAACAATCTATCTACAATAGTTACACAAGTGTCCCAATCCTTTGTATCCATAAGCACATCACAAATAACATTGTTATGTTTACTCCATAACATATCTGCTAATTTACTAACGTGTTCTACATCAATACGTTCGTGATGACAACTAATGTAAACAGTGTCAAACTCACCGCCATTTTTCTCCCACCATGATAAAGTTCTGCTACCGTTTGTACTTAAATGAAACGTACAGCCGAGGTTACGAAAGTGTTGTGTAAATTTAATTAACTCTGGCCATAGTGTAGGTTCTCCACCAATTAGGTCTATTTGAAATTCTGTTTTACCAATTTTTTTATAGCAGTTAATAATATGTTCTAAATTTTTAGTTGCTAACTCTAGATCAGGCCAGCGATATGTGCCTTCATGACTGCCAGGGAAACAGTACCAACAGGCATAATTACAAGTGTTACCCATTTGATAATTAATATCAATCCTATTTTTTGGATGATGGTTTGTAAGTGAAGTTAACTGCATATGGAATATTTATTGCCTGAAAAAGTATATTGGAATAAGCCTGGTATTACAGTAACATATTCTAACGGCGAAGATTTGCTTCCGTTAACTTACATATTATATGATCACCACCCAGCACAGAAATTCTTGTATTTGCTACAAGAAAATATTAATAAACCACTAGTGCAAGAAACAAGTTTTGTACTAGATACAAAAGATGAAGAAGAATTAAAGCAAGAAATTGTAAATCTTACAACTAGTTTAAATATCGATCCAAACACTTCGTTAAATGATTTACACAAACTTGTAGAAAATACAAAGTCCTCAAACGAGGATTATGATAAGTTAAATCGACTTATTCATACATACGAACAGTTTTTAAGTAATCAAGACTCTCCTCGCATTAATAGTTTTTTTAGATTTGACGGTGCTACTACATTACCAATTGAGAATGAAGATTTATTATATTTTAGAATGGATAGAAGTTTTGGTGACTTGTGCATGGGTTATAACACTCTAGGCAAACATTGGTTAGAGATTTGTGGTAGAGGTGAAAGTGATAGAATTAACGAGATAGTTACCCAACAGCATATCAACTGCGAGGGATATATGTTATATCGTTCTGCATACGAAACTCCATTCACAGTTACAAAACACTTTGTTGATTGGTATAAGAAAAATGTAAACAAGCCAATTACATTAGATATGGCATTAGGTTACATCGTTGTAGGAAAATTAGTTATGCCTTTAGAATGGAATAACGTGTATAACTTAGATAGAGATATCTGGACAAGAATGTTAAGCAAATATAAAAATATCGTAAGTGTTGAACTAACAGAAATCACTAACAACGCAAATGAATTAATGCACAAGGCTCGTATGCTATGAGATGTAAACTTTTAGAAAGTCATGTATACATTGCGGCTAACGGTCAATATCGATTATGTTGTACTAGCAACGAACCCAACAATGTAGAAACTGTACACACTCATACTCCACAAGAGTGGCTTAACAGTCAACCTGTTGTAAATGCTAAAGAACTTCTAGCAAAGGACGAATGGCCTGATGCTTGTATTACTTGTAAGCGACACGAAGAAGCAGGAATACCTAGTAGACGACAACAAAAAGATTTTTACGGTCCTGATATAACACACTTAGATTTACGGTTTGGAAATAGTTGTAACTTTAAATGTATAAGTTGTCATAGTGGTGCAAGTAGTAGCATCGCAGAAGAAGCCGCAGAGATGGCTAAACAAAATTTAAATCCATATCATACTGTACTAGATGTAAAAAATTACAACTGGTATGATGAAAAATTTTTACACTACTTTGAAAACTTGCCACTAAAAGAAGTTTATCTTACAGGCGGCGAGCCTATGATGGTTAAACACTTGCCTCAGTTTTTAGAAAGGCTAGACTCAAGTGTTACTATTCGTTTTAATACAAACGGAAGTTTATTCAATCCTCGTGTACAAGACTTGCTCAAACGCTTTAACCGTGTTATAATGAGTGTAAGTATGGATGCTGTAGGAAAAAGAATTGAATACATTAGATACGGTGCGGATTGGAAAACTGTAGAAGAAAATACATTGCGTTATAAAGATATGTATAAGACAGATATTGCTCCTTGTTTAAGTATATTAAACAGCGCCTACCATAATGAATTATTAGAATGGAGTGATAAGCATAACTTACAGGTTTGGGAAAATTATCTTTCTCAACCTGATTGGTTACACGTTAAAAATGCTCCAGATAGTTTAAAAGAACAATTTAAAATTAACACAAACTGGTTTAGTGAAACTGCTGATACAAATCAACAAAGAATTTTTGTTGAAGAAATTACAAAATTAGATAAATTTAGACGTGTAAATATTAAGGACTACTTACCAGAAGTAGCACAGGCATATGGAATTAATTAAAGTTAATAAAGAAAAAGCACGTAGGGTTTACAAACTTGATAATTGCTATAAAAAAGTTTGGCACTACCTTGACGAAGAGTGGTTAGAATGGCACGTTGATGTTCTAGATGAATTAGTACCTGGATACGTACAATCACATGGCATTGAAGATGGAAATATGTATATTTGCTTTAATATTATTCCAGGTAAACCTGCAAGTGAGTTTGAACATACTCCAGAATTTGTAGATAAGATTTATAACTTCTGTGTTAGCAACATAAACGAAACTAGTCCATATGCACACGGAGATTGGGTGCTAAGTAATATTATTATCGACGGTGATAAAATATCTATGTGTGATTGGGATAACGTTGGCATATATAATCCTGAAGAAGTTTTAGAAAAACTAGATAAAGATTTAAAAAGTGCCTTTGGAGAAAAGATTGACACCACAAGCATTTAGTTATGCTACAGTAGGTAGCAACGGAATGATATACGTTCCTCCTTACGGCCTTACAGAATCTCTTGACTATATGCTCAAGATGGATCCACGCACATATCGTATAGAAAAAATTAAACTAGATGTAGATGATTCCACAGAAAAATGGCAGAAAGGTATTGTACATCGTGACAAGATCTATTTCTTGCCCTATAACGAAAGTCGTATCCTAATTGTAGATACCAAAGACGACAGTGTTGATTATGTTGATTTAAGAATAAAAGGACGAGGCAAGTATGTACAAGGACACGTTTACGGTGATAGAATTATTGCTATTCCTTACGGAGAACACGAACCGTTTACCTATGTACTAGACTTTAATATGAAGTCACATAATTTTAAATTAATGGGTTTAGATATTCCTGTTACTGATACTAAAATGTGGCACACTACACAAATGGTAGATGGTATTATTTACGGAATGCCCCGAGGTGAAAATCACGACACATTCTTTCCTTATAGAATAGAATATGATTGTTTTGACAGCAGTTATAAATTAATTGATATGAGTTCTTGGTGGGTAGACTACGATGAAGATCGAACCTGTAATAAAAAGTTTACCACACTAGCAAAAGTGGGGAACAAATTATATGCACCACCATATAGCGAAAGTCCTGTGTTTGACATCCTAGCAAAGTTTGACGGAAAAGGTTGGCAAGGTGTAAAAACAAAACAACAACAAACTAGTAGAAAATACTACTCACATACTGTTGCAAGAAACGGAAAAGTTTATTTTCCTCCAGCAGGCCACGATGAAGATTGGAGTGAGATGCTGGTTATTAACAGTGTTACAGATGAGTGGTATATTAAAAATTTAGATATAGGAAAAGAAAGCAAGAAATATTTTACTGGCTTAGAAAATAGTCAAGGAAAAATCTATTATATTCCAAGAGGTGGATGTGTTTGTGAGCCCGAAGATACTTGGAAAAGTCAAGGTGATCTAGCAGAAGTATTAGTTGTCAATACCAGTGACGATAGCACGTACACTATAGACATCAGTGACTATTTTAAAGACAGCACAACTATAGAAAAGTATAATGATTGTGTAATGATACAAGACACAATGTTTGCATTTCCATATGGTGAAAGCGAAACATTTCAAACAGTACTAGTATTTGATACAATATCCGGTACTGTATTAAACACGATAGATTTAAACAATGTATAAAGCATTTGAAGAATTTTATAACGAAGCACGTATTAGACACCTTGTACTAGAAGTAAACAAGGACGAATTAATTAGTCCGCCTTTTGGTACTAGAAACAACGAAGAATATGATATGTGTGCGTTCTACAAAGACTACACCAGTCTTATTCCTTTAGATAACGTGCCACCTGCAACTAGTAAATTTAATGCTGTAGGAGTTACTGACGACAGCGTATGGCTTATTCCATATGGCATTTACGATGACCTAAATGTTGTTGTACAACTAAAAGATAAAAAGCCAATATACCATACACTAGATAAAACAGGTAAGGGACAATTCTATAGTGTTGCTAGTCACGGTAACACTGCTTGTAGTTTTCCTCTAGGCTACGAAGATACACAATTCTTAATTTATATCAAAGACAATAAAGTTAAAACCGTTGAAGTAGATACAAACGAAAAGAAAGCACATATGGGTACTGTGTATTGTAACGGAAGTTATTACAGTATGCCAAGAGGTGAAAGTGTTCACTATTCAAACATACTAGAGTTTGATGGCAAGAAAGTAATTAAGCACAAACTAGACCTACCAGAAGTATCACGCAAATACACTGATGCTGTTGTTGTAGGTGATAAACTTTTTAGTTTACCGTTCGGAGAAACTCCAGGACTAAACGAAGTAATTGAGTTTGATACAAAAACAAAAGGATGCCAACTACATAAATTAAATGTTGACGACTTTGCTAAAAAATATAATGCACAAGTACTAGTTGACGATGTTATTATTGGATTACCATACGGAACAGAACATGGAGAAAGTAATAAAGGTGTAGTGTTTAATACTGTTACTAAAGAAAGTTTTCAATTTAGTATAAAAGAAACTTACGGTGGTAAGTTTAGATATCGTAGCGGTATTGCTTTTAAAGGCTATGCTTATTTCTTACCAGCAGGAACTCCTGGATGTTCTTTATATAAAGTAGACCCTAACGGAATATGGATTTCAAAAACATATCCAGATAATTTAATGTTTGGGCGTCCTGTAATTTACAAAGACAAAATACACACAATCGTTTATAATACACACGATGATAGTTCAACACTAGTTACTGTTAACGATTGGTTGGACATAGAAACGGTGGCTGTACTATGAACTGTTACGCTCCTTGGCACGCCTTAAGTATACGTTTCAACGGTGATGTTGTTCCTGACTGTGTTTATGAAGGAAGACACGGCAACTTGCTCAAAGACGACTTACCAACTATTCTACGCCACCCTGGATTAAACACAACTAAAAGAATTATTGCCTCAGGCGATTACCCTAGTAATTGTATACAATGTACAGCAAAAGAATGTGTCAATGGACACAGTAGACGTAAATTTTTTGAACAAGTTCTTAACCCTATGCTTAAACCAGAAAGCAAAGGCAAAGACGACATTTACTTTTTAGAATTTAATATGAGCAATGTTTGTAATTTAAAATGTCGTATGTGTAGTGGTGTAAACTCAACTGCTTGGATTAAAGAAGATTTAAAATTACAAGAACTTGGCATTCCTCGTCCTATACACGAACCCGACTTTGGATATAGAAATCTATCACCTGACATTGTAGATAGATTGTTTGAATACCCCGAATATTTTAAAAACTTGCAGTATGTTAATATTAAAGGTGGCGAACCTTATATGGAACCTGCTAATAAACAAATTATGCAGAAACTAATTGATTTAGATCTTGCTAAAAATATTACACTTGATATTAGTACAAATGGCACTGTTATTGATTTAGAGTTTGACGAACTAGCACAACAGTTTAAAGAAACTAAATGGCATATTAGTATTGAAGGAGTGGGAAAACTATACGAATATATTCGTGGTGGTGCTAACTTTACATTTGAACAGTTTGAAGAAAATCTAAAACACTTTGATAAAATGGATCGTGTTATTTTTGCTGGAACTGTAATGACTTATAATGTTTGTCACTTAAACGAAATTCGCAGTTGGTTTGAAAGTGTACGCAAAGACAATTATGAATTATATCTTAACAATGTAGTTACAACACCTGCATATCTAAATCCAAGAATACTTCCAACATTTATTCTAGAAGGCACAGGTTATACAGAAGGATATGATCCCGAGAACTTAGATAAGTTTATTGAGTTTACTCTAGAACTTGATAAGTTAAGAGGTACAAACGTACTAGATGTTTGTCCTGAACTAGACACTCTCTTTTCTTAAATAGATATCGCTTAAACAAGCACATACACCTTTTCCGCATTGTACTGTTTCAGTTGGTAACTTATAACGCTCAATGTTTCCTAATGCGCCGCCTTCTTTACAATCTGCTCTATATATGTTACCCCACATATCAACATTAATCATATGTAGTCCGGCCCAACATTTCCAACCATAGAATGTATTTTGATTTTTAGCAATTAGATCATTAGCAGTTACAGGTACTTCATCTAACAGCAATTCTCCTCTGTGTAAATGTGTGTCAGGAAGGTTTGTAAAGAAAGGCCAATTTTTAATTGTGTCTAATTGATCTTGTGTATAGTTTGCTGGTTTATTTGTAATTGCATCTATGTTAGACTTATCTAAAATAATTTTAGGCCATATACTAACGTTATCACTGCTTGAATATAATTCTTCTGCAATGTTAAACATTTCATTAAAGTTTTCTGGCGATAACATTAGATTAACAAATACAGGACAATAACTTTCTTGTATTACTTCTTTAATATGATCTAGTTCTGCATATTCAGGGTGGTATGAAATTATATAGCCATCTGTGTATTGAGATATTGTTTTGTAATATTCTGCACTCTTGCTACCGTTAGTTAAAAAACTAAATGTGTGTCCTCTATCTTTAACAAGTTTAGCCAAGTCAAGAAAATGTTTCCAATGTGTAGGCTCGCCACCACTTAGTCTATAACAAATATCTTTTCCTGGTACATTAAAATTTTCAACAAAACGTTTTACAGTTTCCCATTGAGGTTGTCCTGTACTACCATTATGCAAATGGTCAGGACAATAAGAACAACGATAGTTGCACTTGTTAGAAAGTGTCCAACTAACAAGGAACCAGTTTTCTTTTTCAGGATTTTGATATGTTAACTTCATTCTGCCATTGTGTTGTCTAGTATAAGTTTCTGTGTACGGTCATTTAGTTTAACTGTTAAAATTAAACTGTATAAATTATCACTAAAACTAAACACACTGTGATCTAGTTGAAAGTTTGTAAAATACACATAACCAGGTTCGGGGTATCGAGGCTGTCCGTCTATCATCTGGACATAGTTTTCAGGACTACATCTACCAAACACAACTAGCAATCTAAAGTACTCTGGACTAGTTCCGTGAAAATCCCTATGAGGTGGAAAAAATCCACCTTGGTCAATACGTAGTAAATGTACACGCCCAATGTCTGGAGAAAATATATCTACTAGTTTTGCAATCTCTGGAATTTTATGATAAACTTCTGTAGGTGTGTTAAAGTTTTCTTCTTTCATCTCAACATCGTGATACTTTTGCATATACCCAAAACTGTTTAAATGATAGTTGTCCATAACATCACCAGTATGACTAGTTACCGGAAGACCCCAACGATTATTGTATTTGTCTTTTTTAACATTGTAAGGACACCAGTTATCTTTAAACTGTTCTAACTGTTGTTCAACTTGATTATGATCAATATGCCATTTAAGTTTTACTTGGTTTCCAAGGTTTACTAAACTTTGCCAACGCAATGCTCTTTCAATTTCTGGGCTATACATATATACTCTCCAATTCCGGAAACACACTAACAAAATCTTGTTCCCTAGTTTTGTCACTAATCTTTAAATACTCTTGCAATGCAGGAAGTTTGTGACTCCAATCTTCAGCATTCATATAATCAACAAGTCCTAACCAACGTTCTTTACCATAAGGATTTGTATTAAATTCAAAATCACGTAAAAAATGTGTTGCAAAGTTAGTTATCTTTGCACTTACCTCTTGTTTAATGTCTTTGGGTAGTACTCTTACATTCATATAACTAGGCAAGTAGACTAAATGTAATCCTATAACTCCAGCACCATAAGGAATTTGATTAATCTTTTTAAAATTCTGTGCTAGTTTCCATTCGGCTAAATCAACAATATGGTGTACGTTCAATGCTTGTACTGCACAAGCAATGTTAACAGTAACGTTATCTGGGGTATTGTCCAAGACTTTTAAGTTTTGTTCAATTTGTGTAAACTTGCTAGGATATCTTATATAGTCATTACGTTCGTTTATAGCATCAATACTAAAATTAAATTTAACGTGTTTAAAGTTATTCCATAGTTCTAATAATTCGTTGTTAATTTCTGTGCCGTTTGAGTTGTAACGTAAAATACAATTCTTCGCATACCCTTGTTCAACCATATATGTAAGAATAGCATAATGCTCTGGAATCATTAAAGGCTCACCACCAGCAAAATATAATTCTTTAATATGCTGTGCTTGACTTTTCATTGTGTCAAGGAAACTGCCTTTCTTGTACCAAGTGTAATCAAAATTAGGATTCCAACCCTGATCTTCTTTTAATTGAGGATTTGTGTACAGTGGATATTGTAATTTCCAATCTTTAATCCAACTAGAACTATCGTGCGGACTACACATAACACATTTTAAATTACACATATTACCTAATCGTAAATCAAAGTATGGAATGTTTACAGGTAAACTTCCGTCATCGTTAGTTTGTGCTACTATACTGTCAACATCAATTCGTTCCTTCCAAACTTCTGTTTCCCAATTACGTTTACTTTTAATTCCTTTTGATTCTTCTTCAAAACATTTACGACAACTTGCAGGCACTTCACCGTTTAACATTTGTAATCTTGTGTTACGCATATGCTCTGAGTTCCACACTTCTTCAATAGTATGATCTCGAACGTTCATTGCAACGCCGTCGCGTTTTACAAGTCCAACTTCTTTGTCGTCAGTTACACCTGCGCCACTAGCATTAGCGGTACAGCATACACGCACATCGCCGTTAGGACGAGTTGCTAAATGTATCCACGGTAAAGGACAAAATGTCTTAGTTGAATTGTTCTTTGAATCTGTCATATGTTCCGCACTGTTTTTTACATTCTTTTAATGGATTAGTTTTCCAACCACGTTCTATTGTATCAAAAAATCCGTCATCGAATATTTCTTGCATAGTATTACTATGCAAATTAGGGTAATTTCCAAAATGATTTAAAAAGTCAATTCTACTTGTTGATGTAGGTTGTATATAATCATGATCCAGCCAGCAACAAGGTAATAGATTTCCATTAGCACCTATATAAATTGCACGTTCTTCTTTTACTTTACATTTAATAGTACACACCTCTTCAGATGCTTTTACTTGTTTAATTTTTTCTTTCTGTTGTGTACTTTTTTCTGTCGGGTATAGCACATCAACTTGTTTTCCGTTTTTGTCAAGTACAGGTAACGCATCATCTCTAAATCTGCTTGTGTTTTTACTATAGAATTCTTTAAACCCCATATCACCTGCCATATCTCTACAACGATCAACTTGATGAGAATTATGACTGAAGATCAACATATCCCATATAGCGTATCCGCCAGCATTAATAAATGCTCTTGCATTTTCTAAAATTTTATTCCAGTCTGTACCAATACGATATTTGCTGTGTGTATCTTCTAATCCGTCAATACCAAAACGAACACGCACATTTAATTTAGCAAGTTTTTCAAACCACTTTGTATCTCTAGCACTTCCGTTTGTATTCATACTTAGGCTAATTGATGAATTTGTTTCACGTAGATATTCAAATATTTCAAGTGTGTCTTTTGCAATAATAGGATCACCAAAGTTACCACACATATACAAACGATCTAGTTGTCGTACAATGTTTCTCGGTATCCAGTTAACAAAAGTTCCTAGGTCAACTTCATTTAATTTAAGAAAAGGATTTAATGGGCCGCCTTGTAAATTTCTTGCACACATAGGACAAGAGGCTTGACACTTTGAAGTGACTTCTAAATGTATTGCTCTTATCTCGTCTAGTTTATACATTACTGCTTCTTACCTATAATCATATAACGTTCGTATTTCTGTTGAGGGAATGTTCCTCTAAAGAAAGGTTTAATTTGACTTTGTGTTGTAAAGTGGTTGATACCTTTTGCACATCTAATATGTTCATCAAGTTCATCGTAATTATTACTTTGTAATATAATAGTAGCATTGTCAGGTACATTGTTTAACCACTGCTCATATTGTTCCTGTGTAATATGTTCACAACTCGTGTTAATAACAATGTCTGCTTCGTACTTATAATCACACATATCTGCTGTAACGGCTGTAAATGCTCCGGACATTTCTTGACGTTTGTTTATTGTACTAGCAATTTGTTGGCATTCAGGATCAACATCAACTGATGTAATATGACTAACATTTACTTTACTGTTAAAAATAAGACTAGCAAGTACTCCGTTCCAACCACCGTGTATTACAATTTTATTTTTAGTAGGCAAAGCAGACTCTTCTAATTGTTCAACTAACCAACGCTTACTACGTAGTTGTCCTTTCCAAAAACTTTCTAATGTTCGATACTTGTCTTCGCTATTCCTAATAGCGTCCATCCAAAACATAATATCTTCTAATTCAATTCTCATAACTTTACCTTTGGTATTTTGCTGTCTGCACTGCTTACACAGGTATCAGTAATGCATTTAGATGGTGCTTTAAACAGCGTAAAACCGTCGTACAGCGTGCCTAAAGGCTCTTCCGCACAACTGTATGCCCTCTTAACTTCTTCGCCGCGTATAATACAACTTTGATATCCTGCAGAGCAGTTCCATCCTTTAAAACGATTAAAGTCAAAAGCATTGAAACGCTCTGCTTGGTCCATATAGTAATCCTGAATTCCGTCCGTAAGTTTTATTTGGTAGACTTCTTCGTCTTCGACTTTTTGGGGGAATCCTTCTTGCATGATTTTGATTTGCTCTTTGGTATATCCTTCCACCACGTAGGAGGCAGTTGGGTCGGATTGAGGCTTGAGAGTGACATTAATACCTCTGGCGGCAAATCGTTCACAACGTTCGAATAGTGTTTCGAAAAGCGTTGGAACCATGACTTGATTAATTGTAACATATACACCACCTTTCATGAGTTGTAAGCACTTATCACCAAACTCTTGTTCATTTGCAAATTCGGCATGATAACTTGCTGTTACGCTTCTGCGTGATAGATTTGCTGTTGCATCAATAAACCTACCCCACCATTTAGATCCAGGCGACAAGTTTGTTGTCATATGTAAACTTTGGTAAGGTGCTTCTGTATCGCTACAGTAATACTCTACGAGTTCGCCAAAATTTTTGTATGCGGTTGGCTCGCCGCCTGAAAAACTGAAATGAAAATCTGTAAATCCGTTTGCTCTTGCTTGGCGTTTAATTTCATCAATCGTCTTAGTATAAATTTCAAAAGGTTGATGATCTGGCTTATCAGTATTAGCATAAGGCCAACAGTAACTACATTTGTAATTACAAAAACGTCCAAGGATCCAACTAACGTTAAACAACTTAGTGTCTAACATTGTTTTTTGTCCGAACTTAACTATGTCTTTAAATGGAATCTGCATAATCGTCAAATTGTTCCTTTAACCATTTAAAGTCATTAATCTTATATAACATTTCTTTATTGTCTTTATATTGTTCGCCCCAGTGCTTTCCTATTAGAGCACCATGAATAGCATATTTGCCGTACGGTCCGTTTCCTACTGTACACCAAGTTTCTAAACGTTTTTCTGTTTCTTCGTCTACTTGACCTTTAATAGTTCTACTTGCTAATTTTGCACATTCTCTAAATGCACTCTTCCAAGTTGAAAATTCATCAGTATCAAAAACAGTCATGTTGCTTACTTCAGGCATTGCTTTAAATTTACTACTAATACTAGTTGTCATGTCGGGTACGGTGGTGTCCATGTTCAGTGTGAGTGATCTAGGGAGAAGTTTAACACCACCGTATCCATATTCCAAGTTGTTTACAGGATTTAGACTTCTCCATACATGAACTGTCTCTAAATCCCACTCGGAAACCTCGTAATCAAAATTAAAATCGTTTTGAAGTACTGCATCGCCATCAACTACCCAAAACATTTTAGTAAAACATTTTTTAGCCGCAAGTACGTGTGCTTGATGGATTCCGTCTACATCTTTTACACGCTTGACCATAGGAAATTTACTTTTTAACATTTCAAAGTTTTGGTCAGCGTGGGGTTCTCCATAACTAATAAAAACTATATCATACATCTTACGTTATCCCTAATTTTATCTACTACTTCCTGATGAATTAACGGACCGTCATGTGCGTTGTCTCGTGCTCTATCTTTATTATTTAAATTAATTTTGGCAAACATATCCTTATCATAAGAAGTAACATAGTCTCCTTGGAAGGTCCAATGAAAGACTGGAACGCCTAGTGCGTTCCATAAGTTGTTTACACTATTAATATGTAAACTATTTTCAAACATCATTTGTCCGTCTTCTACTGCCCAACGCTTAAAATACCATTGTGAATCTCTCATTTCGTAAGTATCAGCAGGTTCGTCTAAAACATTATCCCATTGAATATTTCTATCTTCTAATCTAATTGCTTTTTTAAATAAACCTTCACGTTCTATATAACCAAAACTTTTTCTCGATGATTGGGGCCATTGTACAACAACTGCTCGTGGTTTAACAAACTTATTTTTAACAAACAACTGTGTATTGATATTAATGATATCGGGTCCTGTTCCGGCCTTTGCTAAATTAACAACTTCTATGTCTAAATCTTTACCTAGTACATTACACCAAATTTCGTCATCAAACAACCCAACACCTTCAGTATAACTACACCCAAAGACTAAAATATAATCTCCTAAGTTATCTAATTCTTTTGTTCTATATCCTAAACTATTAAACTTGTATTCTAAACTTGCCGCTGTTTTAAAATATCTCCAATCAGGTTTATTGCTGGCGACAAAGTTTTCAAAGTCATCACCACAATACCAATTGAAAGACTTTCCTGCTACTTCTGAAAAATACAACAGTGGTTTTGTTTTAGAATAAATCATCTAGTATTTCCGTAATGTATTACCATATACCTTGGATCCTTCTCTACTTGTCTCCAAGGATCAATAATAATACTGTCAGTTGAATAGTCTAAATACATTTCAGGATGGCACATTAAAACAATGCCTCCTATTGATGCCGCACTACTTGGCATTTCACTTGCTAATGGATCGATATAAATTGCCGAGTGTCCTAACTCTTTAATATAATGATCAACAAGAAGTGCATAACTTCCGTCGATATAATTTACACCCGGTTTATATGATATTCCATTTAATATAATATTGCCGCCGAATTTTTCTTTTGTTTCAATAACAAATTTTGCAAGATTTTTTGCTTGTACTTCTCTTGCTGTCATAATACTATCAAAGATATCATACTGCAAGTCTAATTCTTTTGCCATATATCGCAATGCAATATTATCTCTTGGATGACAACTGCCACCGTCTCCCATGCCTGCTGTCATATAACGATCACTCATAATACGCATTGTTGAATCAGCAAGTGCTTTAGTAACTACATCAACATTAATGTTGCCTTGTTTTTGTGCTACATCTTGCATCATATTAACAAGACTTAGTTTTGTACTAATAAACGTATTGTAAAAAACTTTAATACATTCGCATTCGTCATATGTTCCTATAACGTAACGTGGATCGTTTTCCATTACTGTGTCGTAAAAATCACGCAACTGTTTTGCGTCACCTGTTTCGCTACCGTCGTCAGTACCAATCATAATCATTTCAGGATTTACCATATCCCAACCTACAGTTCCCATAGCAATTAGATAAGGATTATAAACAAATCGTGTATTAGTTACAAGCGGAACAAATTCTCTACGTGTTGTTCCAGGCAATACAGTTGATATTAAAACAAGCAACTGTTTTTTGTTCATATATTTGTTTGCTTCTTTTAATACATCGATCACAATAGAGTAGTTAAAGTCTTTAGGCTCTAAATGACTTGTAGGACGTCTACCGTCATAGTCTGGATGATGTGGTGTTGGTACTGCAACAAATACAATATCTGCTCCTTTAACCGTTTCCTCGATAGTATCTTTCTGATTGATTAAATCAGAGGAAATAGTAGTAACGTCATATCCATTGACTGTATGTCCTTTTTTAATAATTTCTTCAGCACAAGGCACACCTAGTTTACCTACGCCAATGTAACCAATTACACTCATTTCATCTCCTTAATTAAATTCTCGTAACCGCCAAACTTTAAAACACTGTTTGGTACTAAACTTTTGTCTTGACTAATAGACACTAGTATATTATAGTTTCTTTCTGCTTTTTTTGCAACCTTTTTATATAACTCATTATAATCCAAATTTGTAATTTTCTTAACCTGTTCGACAAGTTTTTGTAATCTTAGTTGGTCATCTAAGATATTGTCAAAACTGTAATCAAAAATTTCGTCATATAATTCAAAACCGTGTTCTGTTAATGCTTTATGAAAGCCAGGTACACTCCAAACTAAAAAAGGTTTTTTAAAATAAATTGGTGTGTATGTTTTTTCAGTTGGAAATATTGTGTCCATAGTAGACTCATTAACTAAACTCATAAAACTTTGAAAAAAGGCCTGCGGAAATGATCCATATTGTTCTGTTGTTTTTGCATATTCTGAGTCAATGATTAATCGTTTCTGCTTCCAATGTTTAAAAGGATAATCTTTATTTGTTTCATTCCAACTAATTGCACCATAAGGTAACAAATTTTCTCGAGAAAGCATATCCATCATTTGACATCTGTGTTGCCACGGCTTGTTGTTTAATGATACATACGCCTGTGTAAAATCTTTATTGTTTGCAGTATGCCCAAATCTTGTTAGTTCATAATAAGTTTTTACAGGCCAAAAAGTCTTCCAATAGACAACGTTGTTACCTGGATGGAAAACTTTATCGGTAGGAAACCCTCCACACACAAATTCTACAGTGTTTGAACTATTACTAATGGCTTGTTTAATTTCTTGCAACAGATTGGAATTTTCTGGACTGTCCCAACCCATAATTGCAAATTCTTCTGCACCTAATACTCGTATAAGACTATCGGTGTTATTTTGGATTGTGCTCAAAAGCCTTTCAAGACTCCAGGACCTATGCCATAACACTAAATTGATTATTTTCTCAAACTCACTCACAATTATACTTATTATCTGCGTATATAAATATGTATATGTTTGAAACTGTGAAAAAATTTGAAAAAGCAATAGCAGAGTATTATGGTGCTCCATATGCTGTTGCTGTTGATAGTTGTACCCATGCTATTGAATTATGCTTACGTTATTTGAATCCAACACACAAAATTACTATACCTAGTCGAACATATATTAGTATCCCGTTCACACTTGAGAAACTCGGTCTTGCGTGGGAGTTTGCAGATGTTGAATGGAGTAAAGCATATAACTTAGGTGGCACTAATATTATCGATGCCGCAACACTATTTGAAAAAGATTCTTATGTTAATAACTCTTTTATGTGTTTAAGTTTCCAATACAAGAAAGCACTAAGTTTAGGTAGAGGCGGTGCTATACTTTGTTCTAATGAACGCGATTATGAAACATTAAAACAAATGGCATATGACGGAAGAACAGATGACAAACCTTGGGCAGAACAAAATATCAAATACATTGGATATCATTATTACATGACTCCTGAAACTGCACAACTAGGATTAGAAAAAATTAAAGATTTAGAAACCGGTAAATTATGGACTAGTCAAGACTATCCTTACTTGCCAGACATGGAGGTTTTTAAATGAGATTGTTTACCTTTGGATGTTCGTACACCGAATACATTTGGCCGACATGGAGTGATATAATTGCAAAAGATTTAGACTGCGAAAATCATAATTATGCAAAAGCAGGCATGGGCAATCAAGGTATTGCTTGCCGCACTATAGAAGCAAATGAAAAACATAATTTTAATCAAAATGATCTTGTTTGTATTTTATGGAGCAGTTGGCAAAGAGTTGATTTACTTAAAGAAGGCAAATGGGTAACTGAAGGTAATATTTTAAACAGTGACTATTACAGCGACGAATATCTAAGTAACCACTGGAGTGAAGAAAACGATATAATTAGAAACAAAACAGCAATATTGCAAACAAATGCATACTTAAAATCTTTTCATGTAGATTTATTTCAAGGACACAAAGATAAAGTTGATGAAAATTTGCCAGGTGCTGAAAACGTATTTCCTAGAACAAAAAACGTTTATGTTACCGACTCGCACCCAAGTATATTAGAACATATGCGTTATGTAGAAAATACAATTTATCCGTACCTCGGATATACACTAAAACAAACAACTAAAGACTGGTGTAATGAAATGGAGATAATCGTACAACAAATCAAAGGTGAAAATTCTAGAATGAGTAATCTTGATTTAGAAGATTTAATTTTAAAACACTGGCCTGGAAGGGTTTCATATGTCTAGTAATGAATGGGGACAACTTCGTAAAGTAATTGTTGGCGTTGCAGATCATGCAAAAATTCCTACTGATATTGATATTAGTTTGCGTTGTGTAAATTTTGCAGACGTACGAGATGATAGTGAAATACAAAAAGGGCCTTACCCACAACAAGTAATAGACGAAGCAAACGAAGATTTACAAACCTTTGTAGATTTTTTAGAAGGAGAATCAATTGAAGTTGTACGTCCTAATACTAATGATTGTAACTATTATAATTATTGCCCTCGAGACTCGGTATTTGTACACGGGGATTTAACACTTGCAACACCAATGCCTATTAGAGCAAGGAAGCACGAATGGAAGGCATTTGAACATCACCTAAAAAGTCCTGTTCAAGTTCCGTGCTATCACGAAAGTAAATTGTATAATACAGATTGCATAGGCAATAAGGACATACTAGCACTAAATGAGTTTGAGCCTGCGTTTGATGCCGCAAATATTATTCGTGCTAACGAACACGTTTTATATCTTGTAAGTAATAGCGGAAACAAACTCGGTGCAACACTATTGCAAGATGCACTAGGTGATACAGCACAAGTGCATTTATTACAAGATGTTTATAGTTATATGCACATTGACAGTACTGTTGCTTTTTTACGTGATGGATTATTACTTGCTAATCCTAGTAGAATTAAAAGCAAAGAAGACTTGCCAATGCCTTTTAGAAATTGGGATATTTTATGGTGTCCCGAACCTGTTGACATTGGACATTATCCAGGTTGGTGTAATGCAAGTACGTGGATAAACATGAACTTGTTTAGTGTAAATACTAAATTAGTAGCACTTGAAAAACATCAAGAGCCACTACGTAAAGCACTAGAAGCACAAGGTATTGAATGTGCTATGTTGCCAATGAGGCATCAAAGAACATTAGGCGGTGGTTTTCACTGCGTAACATTGGATATAGAACGAGATGTGGAGTAGAGGATTTTTACCAGTCTTATGGGACGAAAGTTACAAAGACTTTGATTATATTAGACAACCTATTACAGGTGAAGAATCGGATATGTGGCGTGAACAAGGTTACACTCACAACACAACAACAGGCAAAATGTACGACAGTCGAAACCCAATGCCTGAGTGGGTCAACGATGTTGCTAAACGTATTAACTTAAAAAATACAGGCTTTGTGTTTTACCGTATGGATACTCTAGACATTATGCCAACACACGTAGATCATTTTAATACCTACTGTCGTGTGTTTAATCAAGAACGTAATGATGTAAGACGTGCTATTGTATTTTTAGAAGACTGGAAGCCAGGACATTACTTTGAAATAGACGGCACTGCTGTTGTAAATTATAAAGCAGGTGAATATGTATTATGGAATCCAGATGTACCACACGCGGCTAGTAACATAGGCGTTGATCCAAGATATACACTACAAATTACAGGCACATTTTTCTAATGTTTGTACAAGATTTGTTTTGGCAAAACATTCCTAGTATGCGAGATAAAAATAGAGGAATGTTAGCAGAACTATTCTTAAAAAGTTTTCTAAAAGATTCAACCCGTCCTACGTTTGTTTACACAGGCACTAACCATATTAAACAGTTTAATGAGTTAGAATTTAGTATTAAAACTATTAACAAGTTAAAAAGACGCGGTGTTGACATTTACTTGTACGAACCTGTTAGTCCTTACATAAAAGGAACTAAACATAATAATCATTTTTATAGCGAATTCAATTCTAATGACAATTTATGTGCAGATGAATTAGACAGCATAGTTGAATGGCAAGAAAAATACGATATTAAAAACGTTAATGTGTACACAGGCGATTATGATGTACAAAAATACTATTCTAAAAATTATCCTAGTTTAAATCTACACTGCTTAGATATTTTCCTACGTGATTTTTTTTGCGGTAGCGGAAGCCAATTAAACTTCAAATACAATAAAAAGTTTATTTGTCCTAATTGGCGTTACACTAAACATAGACATTTAGTTTCTGCATTTTTAGTTGATAAAGATTGTCATTTAAGTTGGAACTTTAGAACTAACTACGAGTTGTTAATGGATGGTACTTGGATTGATTTAGATGCGTGGAAGTATGAAAATATAATTAAAAAAAATATTAATATACTTAATAAAAATACCCCGTATGTGTTAGATTACAACAATGCAGAAACAACCGACGCTGGTATGAAACATTGGCCTATGTTTGCTCCTGAAGGTAAAGGACTAGAGGGATTTTATATAGACAGTATGTGTGCTATTGTTAATGAAACACGCTTTGCTCAACCAACTGCTAACTTTAGTGAAAAAACTTTTAACGCTATGTTATATGGACGACCTTTTATTATGGTCGGCCCACCTCACACACTAAAGTATCTACAAGAATTAGGATTTAAAACATTTAACGAGTTATGGAGTGAAGAATACGATTCAATTGAAAATCATACAGAACGTATGAATGCTATATTTGAGTTGATTGAAACTGTTGAAAAAGAAAATTACAATTTAGAAGATATTAAAGCAACATTATTACATAACCAAGCAATGGTTAGCAACTTTCACAAAAACGATAAAACTCTTTAAACTCGGGAAATGTTTCTACTAGGTTGGTTCCTCTTCTTCTATCATATTCTTTAAACCAACTAGCAAAATTACGCCTACCATTTAATAGTTTCTTTTCGTCATACTCTGTTTTACGCATATAATCAACTACACGTCTTAGACGTTCATATTCCAAACTACTAAATTTTGTTCTATCCTTATCGTCTACATTGTTTTGCATAAACAATAAATGATTCATCATGTATGGCATAAATTCATCTTTAGGAAGTATGTTCATATCAAACTGAATAGGCTCTTTTAAATAAGGTGTATCAAATCTAATACGTTGCCATTTAGTTTGTTCATCTGTATTATACTTCTTGCGCCACTCTAATATTTTATGTAATAAATCATCAAAACTTGTAACAACAAATAAATTAAATGTAACCATAAATGTTACAGGCCAACCTGTTTTAGTTAGATAATAATCTAAGTTTGATTCCCATAATTTTAAATCTAATCCTGTACGTGTATACTCTGCACGAGGACCCCAGGTATCGATACTTGTATATAATTTAAAACTGTTAATACAGTTTTTATCTTTTAATACTTTTAAACGTTCTACAAGTTTTACTATACGTTCTGGCTTAACACCCATATTGCTATTAAGTTCTATATTGAGATGTGGTTTAGGATTTGCTTCTAATTCGTCAAACAATCTCCAGGTACTATTGTGCATTAACGGTTCGCCTCCGGTAACACGTAAAATGTTTAGTGTCTTACTTACTTCAGGCCACCACTTCCACCATGCTTCTACATATGGGTTAGTTTCTTCTTTGTATAATTCAAAATAATCAATATCATTGCGATGTGCTGTACTGTCTTTATAAGGACCATGCTTTTTGATCTCGTTATAATATCTGCTACTAAACTTAGGATGACAGTAACCGCATTTAAAGTTACACTGGTTACTAAAATTAATTTCAATATACTCTGGATTAATATCATAATCCCAAGGATTACTTTTAATTTCTTCTATACGTTCCGGGGTGTATATACTCGCTGTTTTAATATGTCTATCGCTAATGTAATCTTTGCCCATACACTCAATATTCCAACAGTACTGACAACCACTAGGTTTTTCACCTTGCAACATTAAACCGCGTTCACGTTTCTTTTCAGGTGTGTTGTGTAATTGACTAGGATTATCTTGTAATCCTTCTAAGGGAATTTTATGTGGAGCCGGATGATAACAACTGTGTGTTTCACCAGTTTGTAAATAGATAGTAACATGATGCCATTTAGCCAAACAAAAGGTAGGAGAGATTTCATCAATCTCTGGCATAATAGATTTTATTCGCTGTACTTCACTCATATTCTATCCAGTTAAATATACCACGTATTGCTAACAGCAAATAAAACAATTCCATGAGTGCTCTCGGCACATCCTTGTCCTTAATTCCCATCCAAATCCATATTGTACAACTTAGGCAAGCAACTGCCCAACCTATCCATTGCAGTTTGGCATTACCGCCACTAAGTATAAAAGCACCTACCATAGCCAAGACGAATCCTAGCCAACGCCAGCCATCTATGTTATGATAGTATCTAATTTTCATTTACGTCTAATAACCCTATCACTATTTACATAAACAGTTTTAAAAAATTTACTTTGCAAACTATCGTATGGAACAACTGCAATAGGTAAGTCTAATTCGTTAATTAATTTTTTACCAACTTCTTTTGCTTCTTCTGCTGGATTAACAGTTTCATGTTCTTTCCATAATTCTTTAAGATATTCAAAGTCACGTGTTTGTGTATGATCCCAATCAGTACACATTGTTTTATAACAGCCTAGTCTTGCTCCGTAGATTGCCCATATGCCGTCTGGCACATCACAACCTACCATTTGCCATATGTAAAGTCTATGTCTATTTTGCCACCATAACTGTTCTTCAATATCAGTTACCTTAGTACCCCTATCTAATGACATCTTTACACCTTCACGAAAGCCTGCTCTCCATGCTTGTAAAGGACTGCCTGTAATAATACTGCTACTATAGTTTTCGTTTAGTTGATAATAGTTGTCAAAATAACAAAACTCAATACTAGTTTCGTTTGTACCGTCTGTATTTTCGTGTGTACGCATATTCTTTACAAACTCTTTTGTCCACATCTTCAAACTTCCGTTACCGTACATAAGTCCGTTAACATCAATTTTACCGCACCAACTAAATTGATAGTCGTCATCTACACCTAGTTTGTCTAAGTCTAATTCAACTTGCATAAATCGAGGATCAACAATAGTGTCACCGTCAACTGTTACAAAATGTTTTGTATCTGATAAATCGGCACAGGCTTTATGTGCGGCATCACTGCCTTCAACACCGTGTACTCTTTTTGCCCAAGGCACTTTACGTTTTAAGTCTGCCCAATTTTCTTCAGCATTAGGCTCGTCATAACTTAAAAAGATAATATCAACATCTTGTATTTTAATTTTTGACAACTTGTACTCCGTAACTGTTAAAGACTTTAGTAGTGTAAACGTCAAACTCTATTATACTATCATTTTCATTAAATTGCAAGACTAAATCGTTTGAACTTAAATCAAAATTTAATTCTCTATATAGAACATATGGGTCATTTTTCTTTACAATACTAAATTGTTTTTTAGTTTGTAATGTTACATTGTTTTTATCTAGTGTTTTTTGAAACAATTTACCAAATGTTAATTCCCATTGTTGCGTTATGTAATTTTTAACTAAAATAATATCTGCACTATCATTTTCTTGTACTTTGTAAAAACTATTATTAACATTGTACTCGTATGCTTTTTCTTCGTGTACATTTACAAGTTCATACATAGTTGATGCAGGATTAAACAATACTTTGTAGTGTTTGTAAAATGCTTTGCCTTCGATAATATCTCTAACACTATCGTATTCAACTTCAATACTATGTTCGCCAAGAGGCGAGTCGCTAAAACTATCAATGTAACCAGTAGTTACATTAAAGTTAGCATATGTTGGTGCTGGTTTTATAGGAACTTCAGTCCAATCTTTTAAATCTGTCATAAAACTTTCCTGTAAAATCTTTTTCTGTATAGTGGAACACTGTGTTTTGTAACCAACCACCAACTCTTAAATTTAAATCGTCATCAACAAAACAAGTAATTCTGTCTTGCCATTTCTTTGTTTGTGTTTTCCAACTTTGTAAGTATGGCTTCATGTGTACAAAAGTAGGAAACGGTAACTTTTTGTTAGTAACTAAATGTTCACAGTCTAAAACTCTAATAGTAATTGCTGTACATACATCTACACTTAAAAACTTTTGCATTTTCTTAGGAGCATACTTTTCATAATAGTATTCCCAGTTCTTCATTACTTCTTCTAAGCAAGTATAAAACTTTTTTGCAAAGTCTGACTTCTTAAAGTAGTGCAATGCTACATAAGTGTCTGGTAATTTGTTTTCTATAAACATTTTTCTATAGTAACTTGTGTCAGGTTTTTCAAACTTGTAGTCTGTAACTGCTGTTGTATAGAACACATCATAATTTTGCATCAAGTTCCACCAGTTTGACAGATCTTGTTGTACTAACATATCAGTATCTAGCACAAAAGTTGCGTCATATGGACAAGCATGATATATCTTCCAACGGTTTTGTACTTTCCATTTGTGTTCTTCGCCGGCATCTTCCCAAGGAATAGGTACAATGTCGTCAAACAGTTCTTTGTTTTCTACTACATCATTTGTAATTAGGCATATTTTACTTTTAGGGTTAGTATTCCTAATACTCATTGCTAGTAATTCTGCTTGACGTATGTAATTGTCTTCGTTATTTTGTGCAAGGACTGTAAAATTAGGCATTGGCTATTTCCCTGTTTAAACTAAACTTGTTCATAACGTGAATATTAATGCCACTTGTTTTTAATAATGTATATTCGCCTGTTCTATTTTGTTTTTCAACAAGCAACTTTATGTTTTCGTTATCAATTTTATTCAGTACATCGTTATGTGTACTATAAATCATTCTTCCTGGTAACTCTTTTACACCACCAACAATGTGTGCCGCAATACTAAACGCATAGTCATTGCGATACACTGTGCTTGTAATTTGATATAGGTTACGATAGTGTTGATAGTTTTCTTTAATGTGTTTTAATAAGTTAAAGAAAATCTTATTTTTGTTGTTTTTTCTAAAAAATACACAAGTTGCCCAATAAAATTTTATACTTGTTTCACTAATTAATTTAAATTCGTCTGTATTGCGCCAGCCTGTAATATCAACTGCACTTGAATACATCATTAAATCGTTTACACTGTCAAAACAGTTTGCTAATAAACTGTTTGAAATAATATAATCTGTATCAAGTATTAGCGTATTATCATATGGTGTTACATCGTATGCATCTGTACGATTATAATTTTTAAAGTCTAGTGTTTTTTTAGATAAACTACCATCAGCATATGTTTTTTTATTCCAGCGTTTGTTATCTAGTACAACAATATTGTCAAATACACTAGAGTCGTAGTATTCTTCTACACGTTTTTTATCGTCAGTAACAAGAGTTGTAGGAAGGTTAAGGTACTGTGTTACACGCTTTGCTAAAAAGCAAGCCTGTGCAACATAATCTATTTGAGCATTGTTGTATGCAAATAAAAGTACACCATTTGTCATTCTACTAAGCCGTCAACCGTTCTGCTTGACTCTAACTTTTTATATGCTATATGATAATCGTTTAGAGCAACAAAGTATTTGTTTGTGATGTTTGAATAGAAGTCTTCAACATCTGCTATCTCAATCGGAATATCGTTGTCGTCAATCAAAACAGATGACTCTTGCCCAGTGTTAACCAAAATGTTAACATAGTTAATAAGTTCTTTTGATATAGTGAATTGGCCGCCGTTGGTAAAATAGATAGAGTCTGTTACAAACTTTTCGTGTAACATACGTTTTTGGTTATCTAACGTGGCAGAATAATTGCCAAATTCCAAGGCTTTTTCTAACTTCTCATCCATAGCAATATTTACTATGTTTTAAGTTATGCTAGGTTGTTTGTGGTTGCGTATGCTGGAGTAGAAAGAGAAACATTAGCACCAGTAGGCAGTCTTTCGCCTACAACACTTTCTAGTGTACCTGTTACGCTTTCGTCAATTGGGTTAATTGCACCGTCATTGTTTGAGTCGCCTGCGTCATCGCCTGCGTCATCATCACGGAATTGAATTGTAAATTGTAGTTGTAGGGCACTAAGTTCTTTAACTTTAATGTTGTAATCGTTTTCTGCATATACGCCCGAACCGTCTTTTTGGAATACTAATTGATCTGTACTAGTTATATCAAAATTTCCAAGATTGAAACTTGTGCCTGGTGAAGTACCATTTGATGTACAAGTTTGTGCTTTAAAACTTACTACTCCCATTTGAGAAAGTAAGTTATTCCAGTCATTGTTTTTACCGTTTGAAACATCTGGATCTAAATCTGCTGTAAAACGAATTTCGCCGCCGGCATTAAAAAAGTGTCTACGTGCATCTGCACTTGGCCATGTTACTGTAACAATATGGTCAACAACACCTGCCCATGATGCAGTTCTTGTTGATGCTACTTTTGAAGCAGTAATTGTGCTCTGTGATGTATCAGCAGTATAAATTAAGTCTTTGTCGTCAACAATAGTATCAGCAAGTGCTTCGTACTGTACAATACCACGTGCTGTACCTGTATCGGAACTGTCTTCTTCAATTACGTTACCTACAGAAACAGTAGCAATTGATTGAGGAACACTACCAACTTGGTGTACTCTACATTTGACCATGTCAGTATATAAGTCTGACATATGTTGAGAGTCAATAACAGTTTCAGCGGCTACTTGAGAACTTGTTAAAGTTTGTCCATAACCTTGTTCGCCACTACCGTTGCCTAAAATATTAGCAACTTTGGCTTGTAAATCGTTATATCTTGCCGCTGTAATAATTGCCATTTTCTACTTCTTCCTTATACTTTTAGAACTGCTTCTACTAGTTTTTCTTCATGTCTATCGTTTGACTCTAATGCAACACCAACTAAATCACCTTCATTGGCTTTTTGTGCTGTACCATTAGGACCTGCATATAACTTGTCACCTTTATTAACTGGACCAATTACTCTTACAGGAACTCGACCTTTTAGTGCAACTGCTTGGCCTTCTGCCTCAGCATTCATTAAGAATGCAGGTTTGCCAGAAATAACACCAATTGGTGTGTCATCAATACCACAAGCATCAACTTCGTGTGCATCGTGATTGCAAACTGAAACAATAGTACCAACTGGTAATTCTTCGCCAGTAGTATATTTTTCTGCTAAGTCAGCGTAACGTGCTTCTGTAGCAACACCTTGGAATAGGTTTGCCGATAAGTTACCTGAACTGTCACGAACTGCTACTGTGTCATTAGTAGCACTTGTACTTGCAGTTCTATTGTTTTGTCCAACAACCATTGCGTTGGCTGATGTTGCTGTACCGTTAAATGTAGTAGCATGAATATTTGCCCATTTAGTGTTTGCACTACCTAAATTGTAGGTATTGTTAGCACCTGGTAAAATACCTTCTGCTTTAATTTGTACTGACTCTGTTGATTGTGCTTGTGCATTATCAACTTTAAATCTAATTACTGTACCAACTTCGTTTGAAATAACTGCTTGGTTGTCGTTTTCAATAGCAACTTTTAAATCGTTTGAGTTACCAACTGTAAAGCCTGCATCTGAAAATCTTACAATTTCAGTAAATGATGATTCTTGTCCTGGAATTGATACAACATACTCACTAGCATCTCTACCACCAAGTTTATCAGAGTCTGTAGCAGTACCCCACCATCTGTGTGCAGTGGATGTAACACCTTGCTGTGCATTAGTTGTATTCTTTAGGGTCATACCTCTATGTACTACGTCAAATCCTGTAATGGCATTGTCGGGGTCGGATGAGTCAATAGTAAAGTCTGAAGCCGAAAGTACAACAACTACTTCGTCGTTAACAGTACCTTTGATAACTGTTCTTTGCGTTTGAGCAATATCTCTAATAGTATCAGTGATCCACGATGTAACTGTGCTACCTTGAGATTGTGGACCAATTAATATAAATCCTGCACCAGTGTTTGCATACAACTGATTGTTTTGATTATCCCACCAAAAATCACCTTCTGTTAAACCCGAAGGCTGTGTAGCACTTACTTCTGCACCACCTGTTGTACGGAACTTAGTACCGTCATAAAATTTTAATTTGCTAGTACCGGCGTCAAACCAAATTTGACCTCGGATTGCTCTGCTTGGCTGATTAGCACTAGAAAAGTTTTCTAGTAGGTGAACAAAGTTTTCGTTTTGTATTTCACCGTAACCAGCGTAGTTTTTACCAACTAGTTTAAGGTCGGTAGTCTGGTCGATAGTACCGTCTTCGACTACTGAAATCTGCGAACCGTCGGTTTTGTTAATAATGTATGCCATAGTTAAAAACCCCTTTTATTGTTTGTATTTATCGTCATACCGCTGAGTTTGCACCGCTTGTAAATGTCCAAGCACCCCCGTTTACTGTGCAAGTAACGACATATCTGTTAACTGTTAGTGTTACCGATCCAGTTACATCACTAAATTCTACGTCTTTTAGCACATCTTCGTTTTCTTGGCCGACTTCTGTAACACGTTGCGTAGTACCACTTGAAGCATCGTAAGCAAATGCACCATCAGTACTAGTGTTTGCTGACACTTCTATTTCAGTTGAACTAACAATTCTGTCAATATTCCATGTTCCATTTAAGTTTGCCCATGCTGTTCCTGTATTATATGTTGCTCCTGCGATAATTACGCTACGGCCTGCATCATATCCGTGAACTGCATCTAATTGTAAAATAGTTGTAACACCTGTTGTTACACCTATAATTGTTCTTGTTGATACTGTAACAGTTTTATCAACTGATACTGTACTTTCTTCTAGTGCATTATTCATGTCTGCCGCCGATAGAGTTGCTACTGCCGCCGTTTGGTCTGTAGCATGAATCTTTGCTTGGCTTCCATTTTTCTTAGTACTTGCTGGAACAATTTCTTCTAGCAATGTAGTAATATTATTTGCAAATGTGGTACCACCATTTTGATTAGGATCATAACCTAATCCAGTGATATTCAATGCCATAACAACACCTTCGTTATCAATCGAATCGTCAACATATTTTTTAGTTGCCGCATCAGCATCAACTGTTGGTGTGCCTAGATTTGTAATTCTATTGTTTAATACACTAATTTCATTTGTTGAACTTGTTAATTGAAGTTCATTAGTAGTTGTACTAATTGTTGGTCCGTTAATATTAACATTGTCAACTTGTAGTTCTGTTAGTGTTCCAACTGTTTGTAAATCAGGTGCGTCAATAATATGATTAAGTGTTGGAACAGCAGGACTACCTGCCATTGAAACCATTGTGTTACCGTTAAACTTGTAACCTTGTGTTGAATCATAATATGTATTTGTTGTAAATGCGTTTGTTGCATTCTTCCATAAAAACTCTTTATCATTAGGTGTTGAACGAACAATAATACCTGCGTTATCAACTTGAGCATCTGTTAACAATGTACTATCAGATGCTAGTGCAAGTTCAATATTAATATCTTTAATTCTTAAGTTTTCAACATCTGTATTAAATGTTTCACCTTGTACTGACAAGTTACCTGAAATAATAACATCACCACCAACATCTAGTGTTGCTTGTGGACTTGAATTAAAAATACCTAAGTAACTTTGAGCAGTATTAACTTTAATTGCACTTGTTGTACCGCTTGATTTTCTTACTGTTAATTCAAAGTTTCTATCACGTACAGCATTTGATAACACTGTTTGGTTGTTTACAATCTTAAGAGCAACGTTGTCTTCTGGTCCTACTGTAATACCGCCATTGTTAATTGTAGTGATAGTACCATTGGTAGTTGAGTTAGCATCAGTGGCCATAAACTGTGATGCATTTTTCTTAACGCCTTGTGCGTTAATAATTGTATCTGCCGATGTTGCTGTACCGTGTAATTTAAAATCACTATCAAGGATATTAATACCTTTTTCTACAACACCAGTAATACCGTTAATAGGATTACTTGTGTTTGGTGTAAATCTAATATTAGAAAGGACTGCTTCTACTTGTCCGCCAACATTTAATTTAACAATAGTTCTGTTAGTTTGTGTAGTATCTAAAATTGTTTCTGTTGTGAAACCACTTGTGCCTTCAGAAGTTGCAAAGTCCGGACCAACTAATACTAAATCAGTTCCATCGTAAAAATATAATTTGTTGTTTTGATTGTCAATCCAAAGGTCTCCAGCAACTAATTGAGGTTGTGTTGGACTAACAATTGGTCCGCCTGCACTTTTAAATTGACTACCGTTAAAAATTTTAAGTCTTGCTTCACCTGTGTCATACCAAAGTTGACCTGTAAGTGGATTAGCAGGTGCTTGTGAATTAGAAAAGTTTTCTAATATTTTAACAAAGTTTTCATTAATAGGCTCACCAAAACCAGAGTAGTTACGACCAATTAGTGAAATGTCAGTAGTTTGTGTATTAAGTTGTCCATCAACTAATTCTACTAGTAAGTCGCCGTCTGTCTTATTAATCTGATATGCCATTATTTTGCCCCCGCGTAAATTAGATAGTTAACAGCCAAGTAAGGATTCATAATATTAAAATCTTGTCCTACTGCTGTGTTACTTACCACGCCGCCTGAGAATGGGAATTTCTGTCCTGCATTAGTACCAGTTGGTGCATCTGAAACTGTTGCATCTGCATCTTGTGTTGCACCTGATACATCTCGTGAAACATAATATTGTGTTCCGCTTGGTCCACGTAAATCGTGTTCGTGTTCTGGTAAGTTTTTAACTTCAATTGGTTTTGCTTCAACACCTGCTGTACCGCCTAGTGTATCAGCGTTTTCGTCTGTTACTCTATTTGCCGGTCCTTGGGTTGTACCCATGTTATCTTGACCTAGTGGGAATCTACCACGCAAGTCGGGTAAAGCAAATTTACCTAATGCAGGGTTTGCTTTATACTTAGTACCAATGACAGCATATAATTCAGGCCATTCTGTAATAAACAATTCTCTACCATCGCAGAATAACCAACCTGCAATTTCAAGTGTATCTTCGTTTGATACATCACCTGCGTAAGGTGTAATAATACCTACCGGATTAACTGGTAATGCTGAAAACAAGTTACTGCGTGAAATCTTTTTAAGACCTGTACCGCTACCATTTTCGTCATTAAGTCTGTTAATTAAAAATTCGTCATCAAATCTTGATGTTGGAACACTAGGTTTATTTGTAACAAAAGTACTGTTTACACTAATTTCAAAATTCTTTACAAGTGTTGTTTCGCCTGGTGCTGTATATTGACCATCAAAAATAATGTTTGGTGCTGTAACATCACCACTAACCGTAAATGTTGTTCTACTTGCTAGTTTATCTGAACTACCTGAACGTCCTGTAACTGTACCTGTTACGTTACCAACTAGGTTACCTCTAAATGTGTTTGCGTTAATTTCTGCAAATTTAAAATCTGTTGAGCCAATACTAATAGAGTTTGTAACATCTGGCAATACATTATCACCAATAGTTGTTGGTCCATTAACTTCTAATGCGTTTCCAATTCTAACACTCTTGGCAACACCTAAACCACCTTTAGCAATAATAGAACCTGTTCCGATGTTTACTGCTTCTGCAATACCATTAACAATTAAATTGTTTGAAATAATAGCATTACCATTAACATCAAGTGCTTCTGCTGGTGATAAATTGTTAATACCAACTTTTTGTGTTGAGTCAATTCTAACTACCGGCTGTAAGTCGCCTGCATTATTAACTCTTAAATCAATATTTGCACCCGAAGTGTTATTTGAAATAATAGCGTTCTGGCCTTCGATACCAATTTGCATAACAGCATCACTACCAACTAATACACCTGTATTATTTTTAATTGTTAAAGATTGATTTGATGTTGATGCTTTGTCGCCTCTTAAAAAGTTAGAAGCAAGTACAGGCTCTGATTCACCTGAAACAATTAGTGATTCTGCTTTCTCTGCAATACCATAATACTTAGGAACACCTGCACCTGTAATGTTTACGGTGCTCATGTTAAAACCTGGTTTTAATGAACTAAATCCTTGAATAGTTGCTTTAGGTGTAAACGCACTTGAAGTATAAATTGCAAGAACTTTACCACCAATCTCAACTTGTAATGCAGTATAGTTTACGTTGTCAGTGCCTGTCAATGTTGTAGGTTTAACACCAGCCGCTAGTCCTTCACTAAATTCTGGTCCTACTAAAATCCAACCCGAACCAGTAAACAAATAAAGTTGTTGGTTATCAGTATCTGCCCAAAGGTCACCTGCTACTGAATTAGCAACATTAGGAGCAACATCTCCACGCTTTAAGCCGCCGGCTTCGATCCAGTTGGTGCCATCATATAATTTAAGTAAGTTAACACCAACGTTTGTATCATACCATAACTGACCTTCAATTGGTCTTGGGGGTGCTGAACTGTTAGCGAAATTTTCTAATAGTTGTAAAAAGTTTTGTCCTATTAGAGTTCCGTAATCTGTTGTAAATCTACCCGGAATATTTAAACTTGTTGTAGTGTCAACTGTGTTATCTTCAATGACAATACTACCCTTGTTAGTTATATCCGTGTAATTAATAGTATATGCCATCTAATTACCCCTCGTTAAAACCTGTTAAACTTTGTACTCTTACTGTGTAATCAATTTGAATAAGTCTGTTTAAAGATTTCTGTACAGGGTGGAAAATAACGTGTGTAAGTAGTCTGCCTTGCCCTGTAGGTGAATAACTTAAAAGTCCTAGTTCGTCAAACACAAATGCACTTTCTGTATCAGTAGCAGTATCGTTTGCTTCTTGGCCATTTGGCTCGCCGTAATCTAGCAAACACTGTACTAAAATATCTGTGTAGTTAGTACCACTTACGTGGCGTGTTTCAATTTTGTTTCTGTTAGGATCGACGTTATTTACTGACTGATCATCAACGATCTTTTTGTAAGTTTGGTTGTATAAACTAGCGTTTGTACCTGTGCTGTTTGGTGTCAAGTAAGTAATAATGCCTGTAGGATCAACACTAGTACCCCCGTTACCAAAAGCCATTTCGTACACAAATCCCTGGCCTGCATTGGCTAGCGATTCAGCAAGAGCAATACTCATATTCTCATAATGAATAGCATTGCGTTTATCAATATAAACTTCGTTAGTTTCGGGGTTAAAAATCTTAATATGCCCTTGCACTAACACTCCGTTTTTGTCTAGTAAATTATCTGTCATTTTTGTTTTCCTACATTGTATTTATTTAGGTAAGTCAACCTCTTCTGCTCTTAAGAACTGTGCAATAGCATTTTCTGTCTTACCTAGTGTTTTTCCAGGGTCATTCCATACTTTACCAACCCTTCTAACCACTGTTATTCTTACACCGTCACTTGGTGCTGTTACTAGTGTCAATACACCTGTGCTGACACTAAATTCTGCCGGTGCTGTTACGTCACCTTCTGGCGAGTCTTGATTAAGTGTAGCATCAAACATTGGTATTGCCGCTTTTCTTAATCGTTTACCGCCCACAAACACTTCAAATTCATTTACTGATCGTGGCATCCAATCTAAGTTAAAGTCTGTTGTTACGCCATCACCATTAAATGTGTTAACAAGAGTCTTATCTTGATATGGCACTGTCTGTTGGAATCCTTGGTCAAATAACTCATCACCTATATTATGAATGTCCTTAACACCAGTACCTAACGTTCCTCTACGTAATTGCTGTAGAGAATTGCCATCTTTTACAAGATATTCAATACGCTCGCCATTAATAAACACTACCCCTGGAACATTGTTAGTTTTATCAGGAATAAACATACTATCACCATTTTCTACAATAATTTCTTTGTCCAATGGTGCAAGATCTCTTAGTAATCTGTATTTGTTAACATCGCCTAAACGCTTGTAAACTACTCTATTTAACATATCTTTAAATTGTCTAAATCCAAACTTAGCAACCGTTGGACCATCTTCTGCAAATTGGATAACTTCAACTACATCATTTTCGTTTAATGGTTGAGCCATACGTACAAATAGTCTGTCATTAGTAACTTTGTAATCAACACTCGGAGTTTGTAGTACACCATTTACAACAATCCAAACATATTCAGCATCAATTGTTTGTCTTTCAAGTCTAATTAAACCTGCTAGTAAATGATTATACTCAATTTCTCCTGCACTTTCAAAGTTAAGTGTAGTTCTTGTTACAATATCATAATTTTTACGATTAATCTGTTGTACATCATGTTTACTAAAATGCGTAACTCTAATAGGTGTAAACTCTGCAGGTACATCGTTGAGTGTAACTGCATTTCCACTTACAGTGTATTCGCCATCTGTAGTTACATAGATATCTAATTTTGCTCCAGGTATCTTAACATTTTCAAAAATTTCAATACTAGAGTTTGCTGGACGGAAAATATAGTCTGAAGTGTATGTAAGTTCTACACCGTTAAGTAATACTAAGATATCGTTAGCACCTAATGTACCACCTGGCTGTTGCCAGTTACGTAATGGATATTCAACTCTATTATCAACAATAAATGATTCGTTATATCCTGCGTTAAGAATTTTATCACCAACTTTAACAATTAAGTTATGACTTGATGGTAAAGAACTAAACGGAGTAATACTTAGATTATAAGTTGCTGTACTACCGTCTGCTTCGAGAACATCAGTTTTAATTTCACTAAATGTTTGTGCGTTACTTGCATAAACAGCGTAATTAATTACCGAACCTTCTGCAGGTGGCGCACCAAAACTAATAACAACTTTATTTGCAGTATCATAAGAACTGTCTGTTGTTTCTAATACATAGTTGACTCTTTCGCCATTAACAGTTACTATACTATTAAGATTTTCTTTCCAATCAACCCTTGTTACAAACTGAATAGTTGATCCGTCGCCCTCAAACACATCCATATCAAGAATTAAGTTACCGTTACCACTCATTGTAACGATATTAACTTCGTCGTTCAATGCAGGTGCAGTTGCAAATGTAATTTGTTTGTTTTTATAATCTACTGTATAGTTGTAAATTATAATGTTATTAACTTTTACAAAAACAGCATCCTTGCTTTGTGGCAAGCCTAAAAAGTCATAAACTTTCTTAGTTCCGTTTCCTACGTAGGAAACACTTTCAATAATACTACCACCTTCACCGACTCTATCAAATACTTTAATATCAAGTGTGTCTAACACCTGTCCTGGAATTAATTCCTCAGGACCTTTAGAAGTTGTTGGAGTAACAAAACCGTCACCGTCAATATTAATATCTTCTGGATTAATACCACTTGCAGTTGAGTATGCTAAATCGCCGCCTGTTATAATAGTATCATATGCTCTTGGATCAGGAACAAAAGAACCATCTGATGTATTTTTACGAATAACTAGTACATCACTGCTTTGAACTGTAACGATTTCTTCGTCAAATTTAATAACAGTTGACTCAACTTGTGTTCCGTCATCTATTAAAATAAATCCGGTTTGTCCTGCTCCAGTAATACTTGGAATAAGTGCATTAGGATTAGTTTGATTAACTGTGTTAAAGTTTGGATCGTCAATACGTGTTCCATTTAGATAAACATTGTATTCAATACCAGTTTCTAATGGGTTAGAAAAGTCGTAAACTCTAGTGCTATCATCGCCAATACGGAATACTTCGTCTTCGAATGTATTATCGTATGTGTCGTATGCTGACGTAAACCAAGCATCTGCACTCCAACCAGAGCCGCCACCAAAGTCAAAACTCTTAACTTGTACACCACCATAATCAATACCATCTAATAACTGACCTAAATCATTGGCAAGTTGGCCTGTTTGTGGATCGTAGAATAAATTAATTCTATCTGCGGCTGTTAATAGGTTAATATCTTTACGGTATTCAATTACAATTGATTTATTGTTTGCTGGAGGAGCATCAAATGTAAGTTGTCCAATTTTACGAGAGTGTGTTCTTCCGTTACTGTCGTCAATGTTAGTAACATTATATTCGCCTGATAATACTTCATCGCCAGCCACTGTTACTGTGACCTTGTCTGTTCTTACATCAATAGGCCATTTAAGTTTAAAACTGTACTTGCCGCCTGTGCCTACAAATGATTCTGTTTCTTCTAACGATGTAATAAAGAACGTTCCGGTAACTCTATCAAACTTAACAGTCATATGAGTTGTACGTAGATTAGTGTCGCCAATAATTGCTACTGCTCTACCTACTTTGCCGCCATCTGCAACACTGCCATTTAGAATAATCTCTGGAGCACTTAAATAACCTGTTCCTGGATTTGTAATTTTAATTTCAGTAATTTTTCCGCCGCCAACATATGCTATTGCTTTTGCTCCTGATCCACCGCCGCCGACAAATTCAACACCTGGAGCATTTTCGTAGCCACTGCCTGCATCAGCAATGTCGATATCTTTAATCTTGAAACTTGCATTATCTAACCAATGTTTAGCAGGGTAATCAGTAATTGCTGTTCCTTGAATAGTATCATCAATTACTTTTTCAGTTCTTGGAATAATTCTTCCTTTAACATCACTGTAAAATGGTGCAAGATCAAAGTCAGTTACAGTAGTACCTGTTTCTTCCAAACTTTCGTATGTTGATAGGTATTCTCTAATCTTAGTTTTGTAAGGTTTAACTTCTTCAACGTATGCTTCATAACTTGGTAACCAGTCATTGTTAAATGTAATATCTTTTCTTAACTTTCCAACATTATGTTTTGCCTTGATGAAACTTGTTTTAAACATCCAATCAACAAAGTTTTGCTCAGTTAAAACATAACGCATTTGAGCAAAGAACAATTCGTTATAATGAATTGCTAGATTATCAATAAAAATATTATCTCTAATAGTTTGAAGGATAATTCTTAATTCTTGTACAGGTATTAAATCAAACGCACTATCGTCATAACCAAACGAATCATAACCAACTAGGTCTTCACTAAAATCATATAATGCTTTACTAAATTGAATAGTTGCATTTTCTCTACCAATTGTTTGATAGTTAACAGTATAATCAACATTAGGTTGATCATCTATTTTACGCAACATTAACCAACCGCCCGATCCAACATTATTAATCTTAACAATATCACCAAAAGTATCATTTATTGATTCTAGTTCGTAAGGATTATCAATTACAAAGTCTGTTTTTGTAAGTGCATTCCAATTTTCTGCATACCAATCAGTATAATACCAATAAGGATCTACGTCGAAACTTTGACTTACAATTCTGTTCCAAGGAATAGTTCCTCCTACATATTCATATAAAGACCATCTGTTAGAATATGTTGAATCTGATGTTACTAAGACTGTAAATTTCCTTACTGAAATTCTATCTGTTTGAAGATAATTTTGTCCTTGATTAATAACTTCTGCTTCTGTTACAGCACCAACATTATTAATAGTTAATCTAATATCAGCACCCTCGCCAGTTGCAGATACAAGTTCTACTGTAGGTACTGTTTTATATCCTCTACCACTACTAATAATATCAACTCGTAAAACTCTGCCGTCTTGAATTGTTGCACTTAGTACAGCAGGTTGAACTTTACCTACTGAAACATAATCTAATTCTTTTTCAGAGTCGATTTCAAGATCATATCTTCTTGATGCTAGTGTTGGTTTAGGATCACTAGATGTTAATGGTGATAAATCAAATTCATCAATTAAAATGTATTTTAACATTACAGAGTTTACTCTTTCAATAAACTGCTTTAATGCTTCAATTCTGTTTACAAACATTCCTTGTCTTGGATTATTCAAAATACCGTATTTGTCTTTAAGACTTAGGAATCTATCTGGAACTTCACGGCCTTGGCCGTCAAAACCAATTAAACTGTCAAACCATTTAAGTTCTAAATCTGACTTAGGTCTGCTAGTTTCTAAACCATCTGTAAGAATCCTATATTGGTTATGGACGTTTCTATCTGTGTATGGAATTGTCCAGTAACTAAATTTAAGAATAGTACTGTCACCTTTAATAGAACTTTGTAAATTATGTAGTGTCCACTCGTTGTTTTTCAACATTGTAGCAAACTTATATCCAGCACCGGAAGGATTACTGATTAATTGTTGTACACTTGCGGCGCTTAATGTTCTTCCAGGAACATTTGGCACTGTAACTTTATTTCTTACCCAGAAATAATTATAAGTTGTAAACTTTTGTGCTGGTTCGTCATAAACACGTCTAGTTGAATATGCTTCCATTCCATACTTAGACTTGCCGCTGATTCCTTGTGTTAATCCTTCTTCGGAATCTGCTTGTTCGTCCCATTGCTCAGGTGTTAGTTCTGTTTCTACCCATTCATAAATTTCTACTTCTGTTCCTGGGAAAACTGTGTTAAAGGTGTTACTTACGCTAAAGATACTTCCTGTATTTGCATAAGGATTAATAAATCTAACAGCATCAATGTCCCACCATAATTTTCCAACTAAGTTAGTAGTATTGTATGTTGTTACGTCTTTAACAACAGCATTTGTTGTCGCAACATTATATGATGCAGGGTCGTATGTTGTTTTAAACGATAATTCAACTTCTGCAGGACCTGCAATTTTTCCTTGTAATGGATCAATAAAGTCAATATATTCATCTGTTTGTTTAGTAGTTTCGTCATAAAGAAGAATACCCTTAAACTTGTCTAGATCTACAACCTGTCTATCTTGTCTAATCTTTTCCCACAATCTTGCATTTGGACTTGATCTAAAATCAATTACACTGCCAGGAACTGTAGTTTCTTCTCTTACATAACTAGGAAGTCCTGCATATATGTGATTTCCTTTAGCATAAAGAATCTTACCAAAATATAATGCTCTCGGATCAGATAATTCTAATTTGTCGCCGTAAACATATCTATCACCAGTTAATTCAAATACAAACACTTCTCCAGTATCAGTTAATGTTGTGTTAAACAAAGTTGTTCCATTATCAAATACAGTGGTATTGTCGTCAAACTCTGTTACACTTGTTAAATCACCGCCTGCAGAACTAATAACTAATCTGTCTGTATCGTATACAACTGTTGATCCAAACTTCTCATTAGATAAGCCTTTCGGACCAGTTAATATTTGAACTTGTTGGAATCTACCATTGATTGATTGATAAACAAAAACAGCGCCTTGGTTGGTATATTCTTCACTATATCTAGGTGCACCAACAACAACCCATCTTCCATTTTTAGAAACACTTACACACTCACCAAAACCGATTCCAGCATTTGGAGCATCAATTAATTGATCAAACAAGAAATGTCCGTTTAACTTTCTGTATATTGCTAATTTAGGTGTAGCAATGGAACTATCAATTGTATCTCCATATTTTACAATAGTTGCTAATACTTGACCATTATCACTTACATCGTAGTTTACGCCAAACTCATATAAGTTTGTCGAATCAATAGCACTATCTTCCCCAACAATAAATCCAGTATTGTTAGGAATAAATCCGTTGAGGTCTACACCTGTTTGAATTTCTGTCCAATCATTTGAGTCAAATGCTCCGGGGATTAAGTTAGTATTGGCTTGATAAATCTTATCAGCATATTTTGTGTACTCTCCTTCAAAATAAGAAACTGTAGTATTAAAATCACCTCTATAATTTTCATCAACACCTAATACCCAACCTTTTGAACTACTATAATTGTATGTGTTAATTCGTCCTGGTTGAACAAACGTGCTGTTTCCTCTGCTTGAAATATAAGCAGAATATGTTCCGTCTGCATTTGTAACTAGATCAATTTTGCTACCAAAATGTCTGTAGTTATCTGCATCAGGAGTAATTAAAACTTCTAACAAATTATAAAAATTACTGTTATTCTTTTCATAAATTGCAACTGCACCTTGACGTGTGTAATTACTTGCTGTTCCCACTGAAGTAGCGGTAACATTATAAACACGAGCCCAATCATTATTTGTTGCCGAAGGCGGATTTGCACTACGTGGAATACCTTGTAATATATCTGTCTTATAAACCCAATATTCAAAGTTTTGTAAAGTTCTAGCAGTACCTACAGTTAGGTTTTCACCTCTGTTTACTACAATAATCGGTCCTAGGCTGTTACTGTTAAAGTAACGTGCTTTAGTTGTACCTACAAGTCTAATGACTCCTGCACCTTGTGAACCTTCAACAATACTAATACTTGAGATATTACCGAATTCGCTTCCCTTCTTAAAGGTTCCTGAAACATTTTTAAGCCATAGTCTTAAATCGTTAAACACCTTTTCAACATATGTAACTTCTGCTGTTGCTAGTGTATCATTATCTCTAACAATATCTCCTACAACAGGAATATATGGATTACCATAATTAGGGTTATAATCTTGGTCGCCTTCAGTCGGTGATCCGCTGTTATCAAAGTTAGTAAGATTAATTTCAATCCAACCATTCCAAATGTCATCAACAACATGATCTGTTCTGTTTAGATAAGCAAATGTTAGTTCGGGACTTAAAACTGTAGGTTGTTGTAAACTATTGTCTAGTCCTCTTAATTCGTTAAACCAGAATTTAAATGTATCGCCAACTGCAAAATCTGTTTCAATTGATTTAGGTAATCTAAACGCCCATCTGTCAGAGATCTCAAAACCAGAATCTCCAATAAAGGTTAATGTTTCAATATAAGACGGAACACCTGGATCAAGTAAGTCATCAACACTATCATATGTGTTTGCATACGAGTTCGGTGTTCTAGGTTGACTTGCTGTAACAATGTCTTTTATAACTAAAAATGGTTTTGATTCAATTGTTATAGTTGATACAAACGATGATCCTACATCAATTCTCCACCAACCACCAAATGCTGGGTCATCTTGTTGTACGGGTCTTTCGTAATCACCAACGACAATATCCCCAAGTTCTAATGTTCCTGTGTTTGCAAAGTCACCGTTAGTTTCTTTAAGGTATATAATAGTTCGATTATCACCTGTTGTATAAGCATACGCAACTTTACCCACTGCAACATCACTAGACACAGTTTCATTTACACTCGGTATTGCCTGTGTATTGTCGATTAATAAAATGTCGTCAACTTTTTCAGTAATTAAATGTTCGCCTGTAAAGAAATCTCCGCTTAGAGTTTGATTACCATTAAACGGCTGTACTCCTGAAGGATACCGTGTATTTTTGTCATTCCATTTTAAATGTAATGTGTCACCGATTTGTGTTCCGTCGTATTGTAATTTAGGTGCTCTAATTAATACGTGGTCTGCTAAATCCTCAACAAATGTATGATTACCTCTAAGAATAAAATAGAAGTCATCGTAGTTTTCACCGTCATATGTAGTAACTTGTTGTTCTACATGGGAACTAAAACTATTAAAATCTAAACTTGGATCTTCAGGTTCTACTGTTGCTTTTGCTCTCCAAAATTGATTTGTATATTTTACAATAGATCCGTCTTCGTATGTTGCTCCAGGATTAAAATTACCTTTGTAATTAGTTTTTGCATTTGATGCATATGGAATACCAACGAATATAAACTTACCGTCAGTAGTAACTGCTGTAGACTGACCGAAACTTTCCTCGCCTGTGAATAAGTTAGGTGGACAATCTAGTTCTTGAGATAACACTAGAGGCAAATTCTCAGATGCTCTAAAGTGTAAATCAACTCTTCCTGGAAGGGTAACTCCGGGAGCACCAATAGCCACGATCGAATTAATTTCGTTTGCACTAATGCTAGTACCAAAACCTCTTTCGTCTGTTCCTAATACTCCGGCTAAAGTTGCATTAAAAGATTGTTTTTGTACACTGTATGAATTAGAATTTTGAATTACAGACCAACTTCCGTTTTCGTCTGAGTCAATCCAAATCTTTTCATTGGGTGTGTAATTATTTCTTGTTACTTTCTCATTAATGTTAGACAAGTTAGGCACTCTAACACTTTCAAGTCGCACAATAAATCCGCTTGTTTCTTCTGCATCTTCAATTTCGCCCGAAGTCTCAGCATAAATTGTATTCAAACTAACACGTTTAACTTTATAGAATCTATTAGTACTTGGTGTTGTTCCTAGAACACCTATAATGTCGTCTTTTTCTAACTTAGGAGTTTTTCTAGTTGTAATCTCAATAGATTGCGAACTGTCTGAATTAATAATTTTAGTTACTTTAAGATCTGTTTCACTTTGACGCAATACATCAAATGTTTGGAAACGTTTAGCAACCCAAATATATTGTCCCACTGAAATAGATTTAACATCTAGATCTAAGATATCATCGTAATTAGTAACTTTAAAATCAATATCGTCTTCTGTTACATAACCTGCTGTTTTAATATAAGTCTTAGATTCGTCTAAAGTTTTAGTAGGAAACGGTGCATGATTATAGTTTGTGGGTTTGCTATAAACATCACTTGGAATATATCTATAAACTAAGTCAGTTGCTAATGGATCAATTTGATTAACCAACTGGAATGGTTGTGGTTGTAGTCTAAGATCTGCTTCGTTAATCTTAAATTCTACTTCATCAAATCCTTCACTTGCGCCATATTGACCTACTTTAAATGCCCACTCTTCAAAGAATTCTAAACTTGATTTATCAGTATTCGAAAGTGCATCAAAGAACTTAATTAAACTATTCTTTGTTCCCTTGTCTTGAATCATTCCTTGATAAAACTTATACTGAGATACATCATCATTAATAACGTTTTCTAAATATGTTCTATTTTGATAACCAATTAAATGTTGGGCAAACTTTTGTTGCTCACTATCAAAGTTTGATGTATCTAAATCATAAAAGTCAGCAAACTGATTTGCTTTATAATCAAAGTTTGGAATCATGTATGACTTAGGTTCTTCTGGTAGTCTAATCCAGTCTTCGTCATTGAAATCTGTTGTGCCAGGAATTTTATACTTGGCACTGTAATAGAATGTTTTGTGTTTAACTACTGTTGCAATAGCATAATCTGTATTAGGCTCCCAGTCTTTAATTACAACGTTATCATATGTAAAACCTGGAATATCAAAACTTCCGTTCCAGCCGGTGCTTCTATAACCTAGAACTTTAATCCTTGCTTGTCTATATCCTGGAGCAGGATTATAAATTACGTCATTGAAAACAGTTTTGTTGTCAATAAGGACAACGTGTTCTTTTTGTACTAACGGTAACTTAACAAAATAAATGCCATCTGCTGTATTTTTAAGTGTTAGGCCAAATTCGTTTTTGTTACTTCTAATTGTGTTAGCAAAATCTTCTCTTAACTTACGACCATCTGCTTTTAACAATGTATAATCATAAAAGTTGTCAAACAGATTATCTACAATAGCATTATCTCTTGCAAACTGCAATTTAATAGCACTAGGTGACAGTGTAATTAATGAACCGTCATTCCATGCTTGAGTTGTCCAGAATAAAAATTCTCTTGCACTAAGTTCCCAGTTTTCAATAGTTTCAATTTCTTGATTAAAATTCTCAAAGGAAAATCCTTGTTTTTCTAAATATTTTCCATAACCTAATAAGAAATCAATTACATCTTGTCTAGTTGGTAACAGAGTTCCATATAATAACTTAGATTCACCAAGTTCAAATGTTCTTCTTAGTATTCCCTCTGCACCACCGTCAATTGGTAGTTCAGCAAGTTTAACAAAGTTATTAGTATTAAATGAATCAAACGTTCCGGATACTTGTACCCTGAAGAAAGTATCTCCATTGCGAACAATTTGTCCTTTCTGGTATCTTTCTCCCGGAACCCACTCTAAGAAGTTTGCACTTACACCACCAATGTTAATTACAGGATCCGCCGCACGTTCTAAATGTTTAAAGTATGTAAAATAAGGTTTGCTTTTATCATAGCCTTTTAATACATAACCGTTTGGTCTTTTTTCAACAATAACACCGCTGTATGCAACTGTTTCAACCGGTGAACTTACATTAAAGAATATATCATAGTTCTCTTCCGGAATAAACACATTACCTTTATTGCTAGGTGTTCTACTGTCAAGTAGTAATTTAAATTTAGATTTTTGCGTAAATCCGCCAACCTTGAAACCTAATTGACACTTAATATTAGTTACTTCTTCGCTATAAGTTTCATTTAGTTTAGTTACATCAGCATTGATATAGTTAAACAAATAGTTTACAAGACCAGCAGTTGTTACTCTAACTGTTGCGTCTGTACCGTTTGGAAATACAATACTACTTGGTGTAACTCGTTTAGAAGTAGTAGAATATACAACTTGATTTGCTGTGTTTCTGATTATTCTTGCTCTATCAAATCCAAGTCCAATAAGTTTTGCAGGTTGATGTATTAACCATGCTGTTAGTATAGAGAACGGATATTCGCTACCTCTACGCCATGCAGTTTCTACAGGTGCTTCGTCGCCAAATACAAATTGTTTATTTGTTTCTGGAACAATAAGTCCTCTAGCATAACCGCTTTCATAAGGACTTACTAGATTTCCTCTATCATCTACAGGAATAGTTTTAGAAAGACCTTTTCTTGCATAGTTAGGACGATATCTAATAGGCTTATTAGGTTCTCTAACTCTGCCTGCTTCTAAGTCTTCCCAAAGAATTGCATTATTATTTGTATAAGGTGCCGGACCGTAAACTTCTTCCCACCAACTTGGCATTTCAACATAACCTAAAATTTTCCAAGGTGTTGTATGAGGAGTGTCTGTACTTAGATATTCATTATAAATTGCTCTCCAGAATCCAGGCAATGCTTTGCCATCTGGATCTTGCATAGTAGAATAGTTCCATGTAAATTGATTTGTTCTATCATAAAAATCTACAGCAGAATAATCTGGATCACCTGCAATTGATAACCATTCAATAAAGTCTGTAATAATAATATCGTTGACATCTTGTCTTGTAAATCCTGTATCTCTATTTTTATGTCCTACAAAACTATCAATATCAAGAATATTAACATCATATTTTACTTTAATATTATTATAGATTCTAAATTCTAATTCTAAAATAAGATCGTCACGGTAATCGCCGTATGCTTTTGTAATACTGCCATCGTGACCCTTAATCACTGTTTGCGGTGTTTGATAAGAATTATCAACAAACTTTCTTGGTATATGTAACGGCCATAAACCTAATTTAGTAGGAGTAGGCGGAATATATGAAGCATCTGTTGACTCGTATTCATATATTAAAATAGTATCTTCTAGTTGTAGATCTACACTATCAGTAATTTTAATAAATCCTTCACTAGTAAATGTATAATCTCTATTGTGTAACAACTGAGTATCATTTAGATAAACGTAAACTGCTTTAGCAGAAATTGTATCTAAATTAAAAGGTGTTTCTAAACTGTAAAATTTATTACCGGTATCAACAACAGTGAACTCTCTAGTCTTATTAGCACCCGACCCTATCATGTCAGTCCAATAAAATGCTGATTGTTTAGATTTGTCTGATTGCCATTGTTTAATAATTTCGTTTACAACTGTTTTAGCATTTCCGTCAATGCCAATGTTCGTTGCAATATCAATAAACGAACGTTTGAACTTTGCATATTCTTTTCTTGCATAGCGAAGTGCTTTAATAATATTAAAGTTTTTGTTAGTAATATGATACATTGCAAGAGGTAAAGCACCACTATGTTGTACAAATTTAGTACCATACTCTGATAAGTCACCAATATCTCTTAGATTGCTTAAACCCGGAAACTTGCCGCTGAAATTATTAACATTTTCGATAATAGATGCAACATGGTCATTAACTTCACCATATGTAAAATCAACAACATTTTCGTTCAGTGGATTATTTTGTAAGTTAATAGGAAATTCGTATTTTCCGTTTTCGTTCTTGTCGGCTTCACTAGTACAGTGTAAAACTAAAATATCGCCATTTGCAAGATTAGAAGTAAAATGAACATATGCAACGCCGTTCTCTCTATTAAGTTCCCAATCAGTGCGTCTATCATTATTAACAAACACCTTGACATTTAACTCATTAAGATCACCACTACGGTCATAAACGTCTACAGCAAAGTCATTACGCTGACCTTCAACAATATATTGTCTAACAACCTTTTGTGTGCTTTCTTGGTATGCTGTTTTCCAACCACTTACATTTTCATATGTTGTTAAGTCTGTATACTTTCTTAAAGTTGCAACGTCTGTTTGTTGTGTGTAATCTTTTTGATTTTCTTGGTATGTGAATTTGTCTGTTAGTAAGTTAAAATTAAAAACAATATCACCACTGTTTTCAATATTTCTATAACTTAATGGAAATCCTAAAACTGTGTCATTTGTACCAGTACCTTGTTTATAAGAAAATATTTTTGTTCCAGTAAACGTGTTACTATTATATGTGTCAAACGAGATATCGTCTGCATCATATAAGTTAAACTTCGGTGCTTGGTTTGATTTTGTCTTTTCTTGTGCTTTTACCCACTTAGTTCCGTTAAACCAATAAATCTGTCCTTGGTTTTGAACTCCTGATGTAACTAGTACAGTTTCATCTAACAACGGCTCTGTATCTGGTTCTTCTTTTAATGCAATCTGTCTTTGTCCGTTGTACGAAATAAAAGTAACTTTATAAATTCTACCATTAACACGTTGGTCAGGGTCTGCTGTAAATAAAACACGCAAACCTTCTGCAAGATCTATACCGTCAACATTATAACCTATCGATCCTTCAATAGTTGAAAACACATCATATGTTTGGGTATCAACAAGGTCAACATTTGATTTAAACTTAGATCCATAATTGTATAATCTTAATCCTGGATCAAATTCAATAATAGGCCTTGTTGCTCTTGCACTTTGATCAAGATCAACTACTGTATCGTTTGCTTTTGCAACTCTTTCAACAATATCTCTATGGAACCATCTATTATGTCTTGACCATTGGTTTCCGTCAATTGCCGCACGGTTAATTGTAATATAGTCTTTATCCTTTGGATAGTTTAATGCTTGTCCAAAAGGAAGTCTATCAAAGTTTTCACTATCAAATGGTACATACACGTTTGCACTGTAAGGACCAGTAATTTCAAGGTCTGCTTTATTGATTAGTTTAATAGAATCACCAACTCCTTCAACATACCATAACCCTTCACTATATTTTGTAGGAGTTACATCACCTAAAAATTCAACAAGCATACCATTTGATAGTTCAACATCAGTACGTGTCTGATAAGTTTTCTTTTGTAAAATCTCCTCTTCTACATTAATTTCTGTATTCTCTTCGATGTTATAGATAGTAATCAAACCACTTGTGTTAACATCGTCTTTGCTAATATAAAACAACTTGTCTGGTGCATCCAAAGGAACTGTAAATTTAATAGTACCTTTTTCAACATAAACAGTTGCGGCTTCTACGCCATCTGTAAACAGCGTAGAGATATTTTCTCCATCTGTAAATCCAGTGATACCTCCTTCTACTGGTTGTACTATGTATTCTCCAGTGTCGTACCCGTCTGCTTCATAAAGTTCAGCATCAAACTTACCTGGTGCTAGAACGCCTTCAACAGTCTCTGTGATCAATGCTTGACCTGGGGTAAATGCTCTGTTGGTTGCAAACGCAATAGGATACCCCGGAGTGTCAACTTCAAAGATGTAAGTTTGACCTTTGTAAAGTTTTAAAGTAGGATTTTGTGTGAGACCATTTGGCGTAAATTTGTATGCTACATTGTCTTCATTCTCCTCTATAGTAACTTTGAAAGTTGAAACTATTTCTTTGTTTTGACCATATATAGGTAAAACTTGTGGACCATTTGGTAACCAATAGTACTCTCGGAAGTTTGTAAACTTGTCCCAATCAATATGCGGATTCCATGCATAATATTCTTGGGCATTAATTTTACTATGATCTTTGTTAGTGTTACCAAACGAACGAAGTTGATTAATATAGTCATTATAGTCTTTATAGAAATCTATATTATCAAAATTGTCTTTAATAACAATGGCTGGTTCTAGTTGGTAATCATCACGTTGTTTGCTTACATCATCAACATAATTGTCAGATGCTGTACGTGCTCTTGCATCACGTCTACCGTAATAGGAATTAAGTTTTTCTACTTCACCTGGTTGGATTAGTTGGTCAAGTGTGCTTGTTAAAAACTTTTTGTTTGCTGGTGTTCTAAAGTAACGAGGTAGGTGCTTTAAACTGGTTCTGTTTTCTTTTTCATTGCCAGATTCAATTGGAAACTCGTTTTGATCATTATCAAAAGCCATTACTTTTAACTTCCCCCAGTATTAGTAGATGATTGAATTCCAGCATTATCGCTTGTAGCATTTGTTACTACTGCACCTGATGCTTTCAATCTTGATGCTGTAACGCTGTCAATAATTTCAACGTTATCAACTGTGGCACCTGAAATAAAAATTTCGTCATTTTCTGATGTAATTTCATATAAACTACCAAACGCTCTTCCGGTTTGGTTTGGAACTAGAACAACAGTTTGTATATCTGGAGTTAAACTTGTCATGATATATGTTGCTAGTTCTGAAAAACTAAACTTATCTCCAAAGTCCCAAAATTCTAAACTAAAGAATTCATTTACTGCTTGAATTAAACGTAACTTAACATCATTGTCATTTGTTACAATATCAGGGTTCTTAACAACTTTAAATGTTGCTTGTAAATCAACGTCTGCTTTGTCTCCAAATAACACTTTGTACTTAACTGGATGATAAATTACTTCGTCACTAATTGATTTAATCTTATTAATATCTTGACCAAAGTTTTGAAACAGTTCATCGCTACTTGGCGGTAATGGTTTACTAGATGTTACACCACGTAGGTATTCTCTAAAGTTTCTGTCATATGTTTTAGTTAACAAGTATGTGTCTATCATGTTAGTACTACTTGGATCTAATCTATTATTTTCATCTGCACTATGAACATATTGGAATTTAATATCGCTTCTTCCAACATATGCTTTATAGTTTGTAATTAACGTTAACGATGATGTTGTTTCGCTATATTGCTTAAACACATCAGCATCCATAAAGTAAAAAATTGTACCGTCATTGTACGCCGATAAAGGACCTGTTGCTGTTTCACTAGTTCTTACAATAATGTTATAAGCAGTAGGATTAACTAAATTAAAGTTTGTTGACTTGTTATTAGAAATTTCTTCTTTTAAGAATACAAATTTATCTGCTGGATTCACGCTAGGAGCAACAAAATCTAAAAACAGATCCGGATTATCAATAATTCCATCAGAGTCGGAATCAAAAAATCCTACTTCAACCTTTTTACTGTTTACATAATTCTCTTCATCTCTATACTCTTTTGTAACTTGCCAAGGGTAGTCAACCGTTAGTGGTTGAATACTATCTGGTTGTTTGTTAATTGACATAATGTTAATTTTGTCTTTAATAATTTTTCCTGTTTTACTATCATAAATCTTATCTGTTTCATCATAGTAGAACTTAACCTCTTTGTCACTTTCAAAGATATAGCGTACACCTCTGTATGTTACAGTATATTTTTCACCGTCAGTTTCAAATAGCAGTAACCAACTTGAATCTAAATTTTGATTTGAGTTATCACCGGATTTACCCATGTTAAACGCATTACTAATATTAAGGTTATTGTTTAAAATTACTCGCCATTCTCTATCAGTTAAACTATAGCGTAAACCAAATGTTTTGTAAGCAAAGATTTGTTCAATCATTTGTGAAATAACACTTGCTGTTAAATTTGTTGCAAACTTAGGTTTAATCTCATTAAGAATTGCCCCTGTCGGAATAATATCATTAAGGATGATTGCGCCTTCGCCATCTACAGTATTTTCTGTTCCGTCATCGTTTACACGAATAACTTTAGTCCAAAGATATGTAACTGCTCCTGGATAGTTTGCATCACCAGTTACAATAGTATTATTGTCTCTAGTATCAAAATGTGAACCTGTAGGTGCTACAAATTTAACAATAGACCCTGGTTCTAAAAATCTTAATGTACTACCTGTAAATGTTCCAACAGTGTATTTTACATCAGCATTATCAGTTAGGTAACCGCTAGAGTTATTAGTTTGGCTTGCTACTTGTGTCCAACTTGCAGATAAGTCGCCTGCTGATGTTTTTGGAAATTGACTTAGGTAAAAGTTTTGTACAAGAGTGTTTGTTAGAGTAGGTTCAATTACGTTTATAACTGCACCTTCAACATCAGTTCTTGTTTGAAAATTAAAACTAATTTTTTTATCTAATATTTGACGATAAACTGCACCATCATCACCGTATATATTTGTGCTTGAATATTTTCCTGTAGAATCAATTAGATCAAAGTATCGACTAATACCACTTGATGTTCTGTTTATTGCTTTAACTTTAACAACTTCTTGGCTAACACTTAACGGTGCTACTTGATAGTCTTCGCCAGTAATCATTCTATTTTGTGTATAGAAAGTTGCAGGAGCATTCTGTTTAATACTTGTGCTTGTTTCTGTAGCACTAGCATTATCAACAGTATACTTTAATGCCATTGTTATGTTTAATGTTTCGCCTTGGCCTGCTCTGCTAACATAAGGAATAGTAATATTAATGTTAGTCATTGTTGCAGGAGTAACTGTAATCTTACTTCCTAAGCCTTTTCTAAAATAACATCTAAAAGTTCCTTTTGGCATTTCACCAAATGTACCGTCAGCAAATAATAAAGTAATGCGATCGTCAATTCTACTTAAAACTGTGTAAATGTTTTTTTGATTTTTACTTAAACTATTGTAGATAACATTGTTGCCTTCTACTGCATCAACTTTAGTCCATAGGTTTTGTTCGTTACCATTAGAATCTAATTGGTATAACCAAACGTCACTATTGTTAATTCCAGTTGTGTCAATTTGCACTGCTTGATTTGGTGTAGGATTCTTAACTGTAAATCCACCAGTATCTAAAACACCTTGACGGAAATGTGCAAAATATCCACTGTTAGATGATCCTGCACCTTTGCCATCTTCTCTATATAAGAATGCAAAACTATTTCCTGGTAATGGATCTTCTTCATAAATTTTGTCAGCATCAATTGAACAACTTGTTACTTCAAATGTTACATTCTTTTCGCCTACGTTTTTATTAAAACTGTAAACTGGCAAGTTTGTATTTGAAGCATTAAATCTATATTGTTCTGTTGTAATGCCATTAATTATTTCTTTCTTAATTGGTTTACCAATAATACCGTTTTGAGGTAAAGCAGAATTTAAGATTTTACGGAACTGTTCTGGCCATTCAGGATTACTCGGATCATTCCAAATAATTGTTTGGCCGGATAAATTAATACCGTTTGAATCTGTAATATCTTCTGTTGTACTAATTGATTCAAATTTTAATAAACCGTTAGCAGACTGGTTACGCTTAGGATTATAGGAAAGTAGTCGTGCTAAACGTAACACAGATTCTCTACGTTCTGCTAATTCAAGGAAATTTTCTCTTGCATTTAGATCTGTTCTGAACGCTAGGTTTTGCCCGAGGTAAGCAATAAGGTCAATTAGTGCAAGATATTCTGAGGATTCGATGTAATCATTAAAATCTTCAGGATAATTTTCCCTTAGATAGTTGATCATTGTTCTACGTAGACTGTCAAAGTCATATGACTTAAAGTCTGCGTTTCTAAATGTTTGGTATACTCGCTTCCAATCTTCTGCAAGTAATAGCCTATTTTGTCTATCAGTTGTTGACATCTACTTTCCTCGTTGTATTAGTATTTATTTGTTTGAATTATCTGAACACTTAATTCTATACTATAAATCCAGCGTTCTGATCAAACGAGAATTTCAACTGTTCTGAGATATTATATGGTAGGTATGTTAACTCGCACTCAATTTGAATGCCACTTTCATATTGGTCAACAATAACCCTTTGAGCGTTAACTCTTGGATCCGCATTAATAATATCTGTTACATTAGTTACTATAGCGTTTTTAAGCGTTTCAGTCATAGGTTCAAACAAAACGTCCCAAATAATTGTTCCGAATTCAGGGTTTTCTAACTTCTCTCCTTGTCTAATATGAAAATGGTTTAGAAGATCTTGCTTGATAAGACCTATATCGTACAAAGTATAACTTGTGTTGTCAGGATTTACAGTACTGAGACCTCTGTAAGCACTTTGCTTAACAGGTACCTTAGGAGTTTGCTTATCCGGAACTTTAACTGTTAATACTGTATTTTTTTCTAAACTGCTCATATCAATATTTATCCGTCATTAAGTACCCGACTTTTTAAATGTATCAACCCTGTCTAAACCAACGTCTGGCTTAGCAGGGCCTTCACCTGTGCTGGAAACACTACCTACTAAATCGTCTGTGTTAGTTCTGTCAGTTTGTATCGCTGTGTATATCATTGGGTCTACGTTTTCGTGGTTATGCCACGGCTCCGCCTGCGGTAAACGCTTGTGTAGCGACGCTTCGTCGGTCGCGGTAGCGCCGGGTACGCTAGTTTGCGAAGGACCAGGCACAACGTGCTTGGCTAACGGAGTTAGCGGTAAAACAGAAGATGCCTCTGGGCCGTTCATATGAATGTTTGGTGCTGTTTCAATAATGTTTCCGTTGGCTTTGGTTTCATTCGTTCCAATGCTAGTTTCCCAAATATGTCCACCTGCGAATGTTTCATGATCTTTCAGTGTAGTCCACTTTGAATTTCCCTTAACAAACTGTTGGAAGTTTGCTGGTGTTTCAATTTGTATATCACTTTCACTTAGTATATTTGTATTACGTCCAGCATGAAGGTTAATGTCTCTGTCGGCAGTAATATTAAGATCTACTGCGGTGTGCATACTAATACTATCCTGTGCAAAAATATCAATTTTACCATTGGCACTTAGTTCAATCCAAGCATTACCACTACCATGGTTAATGTAGATTAAATCTTCTGTGTTATGCATTAGGATTTGATGACCTGTTCTAGTACGCAGTCTCAACAACTCATTGTGCGGTAGTGTTACATCACCGCCTTTCTCACCCGCTTCAACATTAACATATTCCTTTGGTGTAGTTGCCGCCGGACCTTTACGTAAAAGTTTATCATCACCGTCATCCATCACAAAGTGATGTCCGCTTAGTCTACTAAAAGGAACTTTTGCACTAGCATCTTTTGTTCCGTAGGACACTGTAGGACTGCCAGGACGTTTGTCATAAGGTCCCGGAGTGTTAATACCAAATACCATACTAGGTAATTCACGCCTTGCACTTGATGTTGTAAGTCCTCTAGTAGAATCTGCCGAAAGTCCTGATTTTACTAGAACATTAAAATGATCTACATCAAAGGGTTTAGGAAACTTTGTAGGATCCACACCTTGGTTTGATGCTAGTTTCTTATTGATTTCTCCTGCAGGTAATTTTCCTGCTAGTTGAAGAGTCGCAGTCGCAAACAAACTTGTGTCAATTTGACTAATTTTTTCTTTGGTAACATAGGAAGTTGCCGCTTTATCTGGAACAGCAAAGTTAGTGTAATTGTCAGGTAAACAAGCAAACCAGTAACCGGAATTAGGTTGGCCTTCAACAAATGTAACCAAAACTCTTGTGCCAACATCTGGTGGAATAAACCACATACCATATGCTTGTTGTCCATATTTAAATTCTACGTTGTTTGTTACACCACTATAGGGAGTTTGTCCGTAAAAAGGACTAGCATATTTTACTTGGAAAGTTTGTCCGTCTGCTCTTGTATCATTATTACTGCCTGTTGCTTTTAATATTTCAACTTCAAGCGTACCCATGTAATTTTTATCAAGGTGACTAATGACGCGACCGATGTACGGACCTGCATTAAGTCCGGTTTGATTTATACCGCCTGATCGTTTTTCATTTGCCATTAGAACGGATCTCCTTGATCTGCTTTAATTTCTGTCGACTTCTTATCACTTTGATCAGATTCCAATTTAGGATGCTGATTACTGCGTCTTACAAGACTTAGTGTTTGTTTAAACTGTCCGTCTTGGAAATTGTTTAATACATTAATTACCTGATATAGTCCACTGAACTGGTTAACTGCGACTTGATCGCTTGGAAATCCCATAATGCCATTATCTCTAATATCAATAGGTGTTCTAAAGTTTAATTCAATATCAACTTCACCTTGTTGATAATCAACGTTACCATTTGCATCAACGTTAATTAACAGTGAGTTTTCTGAGTTGTAGTTACCCATACCACTGTCTGCAATATAATAGGGGTCGCCCCATATGGTCATGTCAACTGTTAGCAAGTCAACATCTGAGTTAACAATCGCTTCGTTAAAACTTCTTGCTATTTCAATTTTAAAATCATCTGGGTTAACAGCACCTGCTGTCATAGATGTTGTTATCTGATTGTCAACTGCTCTAATACCTGGATTACTCATTACAGTTGTAGCATCGCCTTCGTCAGTTTCAATTGCATCATTTTTTTCTTCAGCAGATTTAAGTGCGTCCTGTCCGCTAGTTTTAGGAAGGTTACCAGGAGAAATGCTTTTAAAGAATGTTGTATCTAGATTAATTTGTAGATCTATAATATCATCGTTTGCGCCACTATAAATGTAGTCATAACTCTTACATACTTGTTTACGTAGTGCTTCAATACCGTAACTGTTTTTACTAGGCTGTACAAAACGTGCTTCGTGTACTTTGTAAGGTAAAACTCTATAAACATAAATTCTAGGCTTTCGACCATACTGTGCTTCTGTGTCGTTATCAGAAATTTGAAACACCTGAGTGTCAATCTTAAACCAATCTTTCATACCGTTCTCATCTGGTGTAGCATCAACAAGTTGTTTACCCCAATCACTGATAAGAACAAGTTCTTGAATAACATCTTGTATTTTTGCACCTTTAAGAAATTTAAGTTGACCTATACTTGGATCTATCTGTAATTGTGATCCGCCACGTTTCCAAACTTTGTCATTCTTATCCCAAGCAAATCCTGCAAGACCAAATGGTTGGTTAGTAACACCAACTGCGTTAGGATCAAATACGTTTTGCGTTCCTATTGAATTAGAATTTTTCTCGCCAGTTTGTTTTTCTAAAATATCTTGACCTAGTGTAGTTTTAGTAACAGATGTCATCAAACGCTGTTCAAGATATACAGATGCTTCTGTTGAAAGTTCACCTTTTTGAATTGCATTCCATAACTTTTGTTTTTCCTCAACACTGTAATTAAATCCACCACTGTTTGTGCTTGACTGAATTGTTCCGTCTTGGTTTGACTGTGTAGTTGCTCCTTGCCCGTCACCTGAAGACTTTGTTAGTTTTCCTTTTGATGCACGTTGAATTGGAAATACAACAAAGTATTGATCTGCTGTAAGTACTTTGTTTTCTAATGCTCTTTTAGCGTGATATTTGTTGACCTCAGTCATTAAACTTAATGGTCCACTTTGTAATAGTTGTTCTAGTGTTCTACCTGATATTGAAACATCAACTGGAAGTCTTTGTACAATATCTGTAAGTGCCGCTTCGTTAAAGGGATATCCCGATACTTGATAAGAACTGCCACCTTCTGTAACTTGTAGATCACTGCCTGATAGTTTAAAAGGTAATAATTTTTTAGCACTAGGAACAACATATCTATTACCATCGTCGTCCCAACCTACAAAATCAATCTTTAATAGGAATGGTGATTCAAGATAGTTTTTATGTCCTGCTTGTAATGCTCCAATTTGCAATGCCTGTAAGAATAATCCCATACTGTATGGTTCTAATACTTCAAGCGTAAATCCTGTTGCGTTTGTTCCTGATTTTTTTCTGTTAGGTGCAATTACAGATTCAATTGCCAAATTGTTAATAAAGAATTCTACTTTCTTACCATTAATTTCATATGCTGTTGTAACTTTTCGATCACCTAACCCACCACCGCTTCGCATAATAGCAACTTGTGGATCACGCTTTCTATACGTTTCATCAGGATTATTAATTTCTTCATCTGTAAGAGCAAACATTGATATTCTATAATTGTAACTTGCATAGCCTTTAAGTTTGTTAGGCATAGGCAAATCAATCTGTCGTCCGTCTGCTGTGTAAGCAACTCTACGTGCCGCTACACGAACATACTCTGTAGGTTTAGTTTTTTTAGTGGTTGCAGTTTTTGTTTTTTCTTCTGTGTCAACTGCAAGTGAATCTGCTTTTACTTTGGCTTGTTTTTCTTCACGTGCCTTTTGTGCTAGATAAAGATTGGCTTCTGTTTCATATGACAACGTGCCTCTGTCACTGTATGACTGTGCTTGTCTGTAGTCTTCGTCATAGACATCAAGGCCATCTCTTTTATTGAACTCTACTTTACCTTCTGGAGTTTGCCAAGGGTATAGTTTCTTATCAGCCATACTAGGCTCCTAATATTTTTCTTAGTTGGCTACCCTTAGGAACAAAAATTTCCAGCCCTGATCTAAAATCATAAACAGGATCTTTTAGAACATCCATATTTCGTTGTGCATACACCCACCATAACTTTGGAGTGCCATACATATCATAGGCTAACAAATCTGGACGTTGATGATACTGTGATTGGATTACGTATTTTATATCGTCACTCTCTTCAGGAACGGGTCTAATTGACAATATGTCAAGAAACTCACCGTTAAAAATTCTTGTATCTGCCCATGGTGATTCTTGCATTAGATATATCCTTTTCCAGTGCCTAGGTAATCGCCTCTAGCAAATGCACCTAAACTAAATTTCTCTACTTTGTCTCTTGAGTAGATTGGCTGTAGTGTTACTGTTACTGTGCTGTCAACAGGAACATATGCTAGTTCTTGACCAAATCCTTCTGTTAGTGCTTGGCGTTCAAAGTCCTCTTGTTGCTTTCTATCATTTCCCGCTAATCCCATCAACGCCATATTAACAGCAACATAGTCAACGTCTGTTGGCATATCAAGAGTAAAGTTTGTAATAATTACAGGAACATCTTTGAAAACATAATCGCCATAACCATTCAACTTAACAATTGGTGGAGGTGCACCTTGATCAGCGCCGGCTCCATAAAACATCTTAGTTATTGATCTTAGATAGTGTAGCATTCCAATCCAATACTCGCCTTCTAGAGCATTTTGAACAATAAACTGTCCGGTAAGTGTCATAGCATCCACACTTGAGTTCTGGTACGTAAAGAACGGATAATTACTATGTACAGGTGTTAATGCGTTATAAGATGCTTGATGACTCATAATAATAGTCGGTGTGTATGGAAAAGCCAATCCGCCTGTTTCAATAAGTCTAGTCATCATCTTGCTTTTTGTAAAAGCGTCAATAGGAGGTAAACTTAATTTGACTCTCCAATCTTTTCCTTCTGGGTCTGCTGACCAACGTGCAGACGCTAATTCAACTTCTTCTGGTTCGCCGTCTGTAGGAATAGTTCGAGCACGAATTGCTTTCATAAAGCCTTTAGCGTTATCTTTAAAAGACTCGCCAATATCTGCCACAAGTTTTTTACCATCATTAATGATGGAGCCAGCACCTGAAATAGGTTTTTTAAAAATGTCGAATGTATCTGCCATAATTTTTGGTAATCCTCGTTACAAGTATTTATTGACAAAATTATCAGAGTACATTATAATAAGACATATTATCGGAGTTTCTAAGTGAAAAAAGTAAATTATTTGAACAATAAAGACATACTTGCTGAAATACACAAGTCAAAGTCTAGTTTTTGCAGTTTTGTTGATGATTCTTACAATCAATACGACATTATACTACCTAGTATAGAAAAAATTAACGTAAGAACCATTGCTGAAGCAAAGCGTAATAAAGCAAAACGCTTATCGCAAGAAGCCTATGCTACACGCAAGGAAGCAGGGGAAAAGGTAAAACAAGCAGACTGCGAGATACCTTACACTAAAATTACCAAAGAAGAATTAATTTTTAGGATTATGACATTTGATCATATTCCAGATGAAAAAGGCCGCAAAAAGAATCCAAAGAGTGTTGCTGATCGTAAAGTAAAATTAAATTTTCCGCCATTCCAACACTACAAGTTTGACGAAAATGACGAACTTGTTTGCGTAGGAAAGAGTCACTGGAAGGGTGGCATGGAAAACGGATATTTTGATGGAAAAACCGGAACAGCAACAGAAAAATTAGCACGTATGTGGATGAAACTGTGCGATCGTTATGCAACTAGAGGTAACGTTCGTGGTTACACCTACAATGACGAAATGCGTGGACAGGCAATTCTACAACTTGCACAAATCGGGTTACAGTTTGATGAAAGTAAATCGCAGAATCCTTTTGCGTACTATACCGCGGCTGTTACCAATTCTTTTGTAAGAGTTATTAATATTGAAAAACGTAATCAAAACATACGTGATGATATCTTAGAAATGAATGATATGACTCCAAGTTATACAAGGCAAATGGAAGGCGAATGGGAAAGGCAAATAGAAGACCAAAGAAAGAAAATGGCTGAAGAAGGTAATGGTGCAAAAATCGTTTACCGTAGTGAGGATCCGCCGGAATCTGTTGATGAAGATGACGATGATTCTAACACAAACGATGATTGACATTTACACTTTTTTAGTGTACTATAAAACTAGAGGTATAAAAATTGTTTAAAAAAGCCGCCGTATTTACTGATATCCATTTTGGCTTAAAATCTAACTCTAAAGTTCACAACGAAGATTGTGAAGAGTTTGTTGATTGGTATATTGAACAAGCCAAAGCAAATGGTTGTGAAACAGGCATCTTTATGGGTGACTGGCATCACAATCGAAATTCACTTAACATTATTACAATGGATCATTCAATCCGTTCGTTAGAAAAACTAGGAAAGGCATTTGAACAATTCTTTTATTTTCCAGGTAACCACGATTTGTACTACAAAGACAAACGTGATATCCATTCTGTAGAGTTTGCTAATCATATAGAAGGTATAACAGTTATCAATAAAATGACTACACTAGGCGACACAACACTTGTTCCTTGGTTAGTAGGCGAAGAATGGAAACAAATTCCTAAAATTAAAAGCAAATATATGTTTGGTCACTTTGAACTTCCGCACTTTTATATGAATGCAATGGTGCAAATGCCGGACACAGGCGAACTACAAGCAGATCATTTTAAACATCAGGAATATGTGTTTAGTGGACACTTTCACAAAAGACAAACACTAGGCAACATTACATATATTGGTAATGCTTTCCCACATAACTATGCCGATGCTTGGGACGACAAACGAGGTATGATGATTCTAGAACACGGCGGTGAACCACAATATCTTGATTGGGATAATTGCCCCAAGTATCGCACAGTTAAACTAAGCGAACTTATTGATAAAAAAGATACACTTATTAAAAAGAAAATGTATCTTAGAGTAACACTTGACATTCCAATTTCATACGAAGAAGCAAGTTTTATCAAAGAAGAATTTATGAGGAATTATGACTGTAGAGAAATTACACTAATTCCAAGTACGCAAGATGATGAGATTAATACTGATATTGATATTACAAAATTTGAAAGTATTGATCAAATTGTAGCACAAGAAATTAATGCTATCGAAAGCGATAGTTACAACAAACAAACATTATTAAACATTTACGACGAGTTATCATATGATTCTAATTAAAGATCTAACAGTTAAGAACTTTATGAGCGTGGGTAATCAAACCCAAGCAGTAGATTTTAGTAATCGACAATTAACATTGGTACTAGGTGAAAACTTAGACCAAGGAGGCGATGATAGTGGCTCCCGAAACGGAACTGGTAAGACCACTATCATTAATGCCCTTTCTTATGCACTGTACGGACAAGCATTAACAAACATTAAACGCAACAACCTTATTAACAAAACAAACGGCAAGGGTATGTTAGTTACTCTTGAGTTTGAAAAAAATGGTACAAAATATAGAATTGAACGTGGACGTAGTCCAAATGTACTAAAGTTTTTTGTTGATGATGCTGAACAAGAAGTAACAGACGAGTCACAGGGTGATTCAAGAGAAACACAAAAAGAAATTGATCATTTGTTACAAATGAGTCACGATATGTTTAAGCATTTAGTTGCATTAAACACTTATACAGAACCATTTTTAAGTTTAAAACCAAACGATCAACGTGCTATTATCGAGCAGTTACTTGGTATTACTATACTTTCTGAAAAAGCAGAACAGTTAAAAGTTAAGCAAAAAGAAGTTCGCGACGGTATTACTGAAGAAACTGCTCGAATTAATGCTGTTCAATCAAGTAACGAGCGTATTAAAGAAACTATTGAAAGTTTAAAAGTAAAATCAAGTGCTTGGCGTCAACAAAATGCAAAAGATTGCGAACGTTTGCAAAACGGAATTGACGAACTAGAACATTTAGATATTGATCAAGAACTTGAAGCACACGAGTTACTTTCTAAATGGGCAGAAAACGACAAGCATAAACGCAACTTAGAAAAAGAACGTGCTACACTAGAAAGTGCATTAAGTCAAACTGACAAACAAGTTGCAAAATATACAAAAGATTTAGAAAATCTTGTTGATGCAAAGTGCCATAGTTGTGGTCAAGACTTACACGAAGAAAAGAAACTAGAAATTGAACTTAAACTTCAAGAAGAGTATGGCGAAACAATGACATACTTAATGGAGATTAATGAAAAGTTTGAAAAAGTGCAAACTAAACTTGAAGAACTAGGAGATCTAACTTCTAAACCTCTTACATTTTATGAAACTGCTAAAGAAGCATACGATCATAGAAGCAATGTTGAAAATTTAAAACAAGCACTAAAATCAAAAGAAACAGAAAGCGACCCTTATGTTGACCAAATAACAGAATTAGAAAACACTGCTATTCAAGAAGTACATTGGGAAACTGTTAACGAATTAAATTCTTTACTAGAACATCAAAATTTCTTGTATAAGTTACTTACAAACAAAGATAGTTTTATTCGTAAGAAAATTATTGAACAAAATCTTGCATATCTAAACAATAGACTTACATATTATTTAGATCGTATAGGATTACCACATCAAGTTGTATTCCAAAACGACTTGAATGTAGAAATTACACAATTAGGACAAGACTTAGACTTTGATAATTTGTCAAGAGGTGAACGTAACAGATTAATTTTAGGTTTAAGTTTTGCGTTCCGTGATGTTTGGGAAAGTTTATATCAAAATATCAACTTAATGTTTATTGACGAACTTATTGATAGCGGTATGGACACAGCAGGTGTTGAAAGTAGTCTTGCTATTCTTAAGAAAATGGGTCGTGAACGTAAAAAGAACATTTACTTAATTTCACACAAAGACGAACTTGTAGGTCGTGTTAATAACGTATTAAAAGTTGTAAAAGAAAACGGCTTTACAAGTTATGCAAACGATATTGATATTATAGAATGAGCATAAACGACGACACACACGACAAATTAACAAAGGCTTACATAGAATACTTTAAAAATAACGAAAAGTATGAACGCTTCAGAGGCCATGAAACCATGCAGGCTACTCGAAAACAACTCCGCTTGATTAGAACGTTGGCTAAATTACGTATGGATGAAATTATCAACGACTATCAAGAACGCAAAAACCAAAAACAAGAGGCTAAAGATACAGACTAGGTAAGTACCAGTATGAACTGGACTTATCAAGGACAAGAGATAAACACAATACCTGAAGAATATGAAGGCTTTGTTTATCTAATCACAAATACAACCACTGGGCAAAAGTATATAGGCAAGAAATTAGCCAAATTTAAAACCACTAAGCCACCCCTTAAAGGCAAAAAGAACAAACGCAGAGGCACTAAAGAAAGCGACTGGCAGGACTATTGGGGTTCTTCTGATCGTTTACAAGCAGATGTCGAAGCACTAGGTCCAAAAAACTTCACAAGAGAAATACTTTATCTGTGTAAAAGCAGAGCAGAAATGAGTTACATTGAGGCTAGAGAGCAATTTGACCGCCGTGTATTAGAACGAGATGACTATTATAACGGAATTATTAATTGTAGAGTAGGCGGTTCAGACAAATTACGCAAGGCTTTATTGGAACAAGATATTAAGGCAAAGACATAGTAACGCTGTTTGGTCGAGGATGCTCGACTCACCTTGAGGATATGTGAGAGACCATATTCAGATACTGGTGTGTTACAAGGATAATGCTAACTACAGGCATAAAAGATGTGTGCTCTGTGAAAAAGATACAACACACGGGTAAGTGATTTCGACTGTTTGGGATCAACTGCCTTCCGCGGATATTGCGAATGCTGAAGTAGGGGGTTGACGGTCTGCCGCCTCCGATGTATTATATAGAATACATTAACACGTTTAATGCACTCTATATGTTACAAATCTTCTTAAACAGAATGGCGATGCTAACTCACATGATGTGAAGCCAAACTTTTAATTCGTCCGGCAACGGGCGAATTGTGGCTCAACTATCTACATGATGCTAAATTGCTTCGCAATTATTGTTCTTAATTAAAAAGAAAATAAGTGTTTGAGCGATAGCGAAAACAAGATGTGCTTTAGCACATCTAAACTGAATGCTTATCTATATAAGGATCATCCATTAGTGTAAATCAGGATCGCGTCCTAATCCTTTAACTGTGTAATGTTGGATTTCGATTATACGATAACCGCTTGTGTCGATTCCTTGTGATTGCATCATAGACATAATTTCATATGCCTCGTCTTCGGTCCCTAAATTGGTCTCGATAATACTATCACGGACGTCCACAATGTTGTATGTGTATCTCATAGTAGAATATTTAATATTAATTACTTGACATAAATAGTAATACATAACAGTTTAGGATTATATAATATGAAAATTACTCAAATTGTAGCAGAATCGCGTGTAGATGAGGCTCCTGTAAGCGGTATTAGGCAGGGTCTACGTAAGTTTGGTGCTAAAGCACTGGCTAAAGTTGGCGCAAAAGACGCCGCAATGGGTATTGCAGGTGCTGTAGATACCGGTGATGAAGCAAACGCACTGCGTACAGAGTTTCAAAATTATATAGGTCAAACAGGTCAAAAAATGAGCCAAATTGATGCACAAGATTTAGCAAATTGGCTTAAAACTAAAAAAATGCCTACTAATAGTGTTCCACCTAGCGGCACTGTAAGCAAGAAAATGCTTGATCAAATCCTACTTAAGGCTGTACAAGATTCTAAAAAAGCCGGCGGAGTACCGTCCGCACAACCGGCCGCTGGCGCGGATGCTGGCGCATCACCACAAGCAACACAAGGTGCAGGACAACCTGACAATGCTAAACAAGGAACTACAGACACAGGTGCAGTAGACAAAGCAACTGCTACTGGTAGTTCAGGTGACGGTGCAGGCAAAGCACCTCCAACAGGCAACGGCAGTGCTGTTGGTAAATCAGAAACAATTCCGCCTAACATTCAAGCACAACTTGATTTGTTAAACGGTCCAGATAAAAAACGATTAGCGAGTATGTTATAATGAAACTGTTTGAACTAAACACCCCAACGAATAGAACTAGTCAAATCCTAACTGAAGGTTATCAAACTCTTACAGAAACTCAAAAGATTTATCTTAATAGATGGGAACGTGAACTTTGGCCTTTGCTTGAAGAATACGTTAAACTCGCAGAAGCAGATCTAACTGCTGATCAAATTAATGCTATTTTCCAAGGTGCTGAACAACGTGCAATGGCAAGTGGCGACAATAAAACTGTTGCAGGTAAAGTTGGTGGCGCGGCATTAGCGGCGGCAAAACTTCCTGTAGACATTGCTAAAAAGGTTGATGCAAAGATTAATGAACTAGGACGCATGGCACAAAACGCAGGTCCTATTAAAAACGCTGATGCTAAGTTTGAAGAACTAAAAGCAAAAATTTCAAAAGAAAACAGTGACAGCAAAATTGTACAAGGCATTCAAAAAATTAGTGACTGGGCAAAAGAAAACCCAGGTAAGGCTTCACTAGCAGTAGGTATTCTAACAACTATTGCGGCTTTTGCGGGTGGTCCTGCAGGCGGTGCCGCGGCTGGTTTAATACTACGTGCTTCAAAAGACTTATTACAAGGCGAGAAACTTTCAACAGCAGTTGGTAAATCAATTAAGACTGGTGTTTATGGTGCTCTTGCTGGTATGGCATTTAAAGAACTTACAGACAACATTGTTGACAACATTGCATCAGCACAGAACGCAGAACTAGATGCAATGGAAGCGGCCATGAAGGCAGAAAACTTCCAAAACGCAAAAGCAGATCTATTTGCTGATCTAGGCATGAAAGTTGATGCACTTGACGGTGCAAGTAGAATGAATATGAGTGGTAACTTAAATCAATTTTATTATTCATATGATACTGTTATTCCACCTGATATGATGGGACAGTATAATGCTCTCGAAGCGGCTATGGACGGTGCGAAATCATTTAGTCCGGAGCATTATGCGGCGGCGGCTAAGTTCCATGACTTTATGGGACAACTTGTAAACAGTTCTGAAGCAAAGAATCTAACAGCGGCTTGGGACGCACTTAAAGAAATTCCACGTGATACGCTTACAATAGACAACCTAAACACAATTATTGCTAAAATAGACTCAGGCGATGAATTGCTAAAAACAATTATGAACGCAGGCGGAGCGGCAGGAGCCGCGGCACAGGGTGCGTTACAAACTGTTGACGACAATGCTAAAAAAGCACAAACATCAAAACCAGTTGATGCAGATACTAAGCAACAATTAGAATTAGATCTTAAGGGTGGTGGTGAGAAACAAGCAGAATCAATTGACTACGAAACTTCATACAAATATATGTTAGAGCAATATATTGCCGAAGCAGATCCTGCACAAGGTGAATTACCATTAGATAATCCAAACTCACTTGGTGCTAAGATGAAACGTGGTCTTGGCAAAGCGGCAGGTGCTGTTGGCGGTGCTATTAAAGGTGCGGCAGGCAAAGCGGCCGCAGGTGTTAAACAAGTTGGTAAAGACTTAGGTAACAAAATTACTGCTAACAAGTTAATGAAAAAATGGAAAGAAATGGGCGAACCAACAGACGCAGGTACTGTTGCATTTATTCTACAAGACGCAGGTATGAGCCCAGACGATATTAAAGCAATTGGTCAAGAACAAAAAGTTGATCTACCAGCACAAGGTACTCCACCAGCAGATGCCAAAGGTGATAATGCACAAGCAGGTGCTACACCAGCAGATGCCAAAGGTGATAATGCACAAGCAGGTGCTACACCAAAAGCAGGTGGTTCTACAGCACAAGGTAGTCCAGATGCTTCACCTGAAGACAATCTTGCTAAAACAGGCAATCCAGTAGGAGCACCTAAAGATGGCGATTCTAACGCTGATACAGCGTCAACAAGCGGTGGTCAAGGTGGCGGTGCTACTGCAACAGCATCTTCAGGAGAAAGACGTGCTACTAAGGACGAAATTGCAAAATGGGTTAGAAAAGATGCCGGCTTAGTTGATCCTAAGAATCCTGCACTTGATGGTGCTATTGAAGCAAATAGAGATGGTCGCAATATTGGACTTGTTAGACAAGCAAATGGTCAGGATCATATTTGGTTAGGCCAGTCGTGGGTTGATATGTCAACTGGCAAATCTGTAAGTTCTGATACACAAGGACTAGGCAGACCTGATCTAGAAGAACTTGCTAAAGAAATTCAAAAAGCAAATGTTGCTAAACTTGTAAAAGATCAATTAACTTCACCTGGTGTAACAGCAGGTACTAAAGATGCTCAACAAGCAAAAGTGGGTAAAAAGTTAGTTTCTAAACAAGCACAAGCGGCAATGAAACGTCCAGAACAAAGATTCCAAAAAGGAGCAACTGCCTAAAAGAAAGGCATATTGCTCTTTTTAGTTGTTTCTAGATTATCTTCAACAATCTTACTAACTATTTCTCGTTCTTCGGGACCAAAGTCGTATGCTTCAGTAATTGATACTCCGCCTCGCATATACCACACTATCTTTAACAAGTCGTGTTTTATCTGTTTGCATTCTTTTTCCATTTCTTTAGAACGCTGGATAATCTTGTCAAGAGGCCAGTGTGTTATCTGCGAGCGAAAAAATTTGATTGATCAAACGTAATAGGCACTTCAAATTTTAATGGTGCGCCTGCTTCTCGTTCCTCAACTGTTGTTTCCGTTTCAAACGGAGGTAGTGCAAAATCACTTCTAACTTTTTCAATATGATCTTTGATTCTTTCAAAAATAATACTGTCTGCGTTAGCAAAAAAGTCTTTGATGTGTTTTGGATCTGTTACTGGTTCGTCATGTCCATATTGTACATAAACAACTTGATCTACAACAATATTAAGATTCATTTCTGATAACAGTTTAAATGAAGCATCAAACTTCGACATTTTTTCTGAATCAGTCATCTTAGAATCTTGAATGGACGCAACAACACGAGATTGTTCCATACTCTTGATAGACATTTCAGTAAATGTTTTATACGAAATAGGTCTTAGTTTAAATGTAAAACCTTCTGTAGTAAACGTTTCTGGAAACTTTCGTTCTACAATAGTATCTAATAATTGTACTAGATTAATATCAAAATCTTTTTCAATTTCGGTATTTGGAACTTTTGATGTAATAGCCATTGTTTCACCGTAAGTAGCAATACGAATTGCAATAAGAATTGCATCAAGATCGATACTTGGACAATGAAAAGCATTTTTAATGTTTGGTATACAACTTTGCATTAAAGTTGCTGTTGCTTGGCCATTTATTAGTGCATCTGGAGTTTTTAGGACTAATTCGTCCTTGGCAGTCATTGAATAAACTGGTAACTCACCATTTTCAGGCATATCAATTGATCCTTCTGGCCACCATTTACCACCAGATGGCAACCTTAGATAGATCTTTGCCTGTCTAAAGTGTTTTGCCAATGGGTTGGCGCCGGCTGGTTGAATAGGTGTTCCACCCTGTGGATTCATACCTATTGTATTGTTATAACCTCCGGACATAGTATTATCTGCCATGTTTTCTTCTCCTGCTAAATAATAGTAGCACAAGTATTTATAGTGTCTTATAAAGTGAGTAGTTAATTAATGGCAGTAAATGTTGATATTCCAGGCGTAGGTAACGTACAAGCCCAAAATGCCGCAGAAGAAGCCACTCTTAAAGAGATATTAAGAGTTTTAAAAGGCCAAGGCAAAGGCGGTTTGGGTGGTGGCGGAGCAAGTAGCGGCGGTGGCGGAGCCGGCGGTAACCCCTCTCAGGTACTTACAGGACTTACTAAAGATCTAGGCAAGTTTAGTAAAGGTATCAAAGGCACTACTACTGCATTACAAGATTTTCAAGCAGGACTAAAATCTATAGGCGGTGCAATCCTTGACGGATTTATGAGTGTTGCTAGTTCTGCAATGAATTTGGGTAAAGAACTACTTGTTGGCGGAAATAGACTTAGTGACTTTGCCCAGCATATTCCGCTTGTTGGAAATGCACTCTCTGGATTACTAGGGATACTCGAAGGGCAAATCGACACTTGGCGAAGTTTATCTGAAGTAGGTGCTTCGTTTGGTAACGACATTGCAAAAATGAACCTTGCCGCGGCCAATGCAGGTCTGGGCATGGAAAAATTTGCAGAGTTTGTTGGTGGCAACTCTGAAAGAATGCAGTTCTTAGGAGGCACAGTTACTGAAGGTGCTAGTCAATTTGGTTCGTTAATTAAAAATGTAAGAAACAGTGAAAAAGGATTCTTTGGTATGGGTTATACCATGGAATCATTAAACGAACACACTGCTGAATATATTGAAATGCAGGCACGTCAAGGTAGACTTGCTGGAATGAGCCAAGCAGAACTACAAGCAGGATCAGAAGCATATCTAGAACAAATTGATCAACTTGCTAAAGTAACAGGTAAATCACGTAAAGAAGCAGAAGCACTATTAAAACAACAACAAGAAGAAGCAAATATACTTGTTCTTAAATCAAAGTTAGAAGGACAAAATCTTAAAAACTTTGAAAATAATATGGCTTTTGTTCAATCAGAACTACCAGGTTTCGCTAATGCGTTCGGCGACTTAGCAGACGGTGTAGCACAAACACCATTAGGTCAAATGTTAGCGGCCAACGTTGATGGGTTGAGTGAACTCCAAGAACAAATGGGCCGAGGTGAAATTGGTCAAGAAGAATATCAAAAGAGATTAAAAGATTTAATGCCACGAATTGTAGAATTTGCTGATGGCATGGGAGCGGCTGGTGTATCTGCACTAGCAGGCAAAGCAGGCATGGGCGAGTTGCTTAATGGTTTAAGTGACACTAAAAAATTCTTAAGTAAATCCTACGATTTTAAACAAGCAGAAAAAGAACAAAAGGATAGAGAAAAAGTTACAGAAAATCTTGCTAACATGGAAAACGCCATTGAAGGTGCAAGAGCCCAGTTAATGAAAACTTTCCTTGAAAGTGGGTTGTTCCAAAACTTACAAAAATACATGGGCGACTTCTTAGGTTGGTTTACTGACAAAGGCGAAAACGGCATGAGCAAGATGGACGAATTCTTGCAAGAAGGATTAAAATGGGCCGAGGACTTTATGAAGTGGGTTAAAGGTGCTTGGGCAGATGCTGAAGGAACTAACATTGTACAAAAATTACAATCGTTCCTAGGTAAACTTTGGGAAGAAAAAATTAGTCCAGGTCTAGGAGCGATGTGGGACGGATTAATGGAGTCAATAGGTCCTAAACTTAGTGAATACTTTGTTAGTGCTATTGTTGGACTACTTGGTGCGTTTGCCGGGGTTGCGTTATCTATGATGTTAGGTGCTGTCATTGGCCCAATAATTGCACCATTCCTTGCTATTGCTGGCGCACTAGCCGCAATATTTGGTTGGGAAACTATTAAAGAATGGTTTGGCGCGGCATGGGATATGTTGAAAGGTGTATTCGAATGGATTGGAAATACTGCATCAGCACTCTGGGACGTAATCAAACCTTTGATTAGTGCAATCTGGGATATTTACAAAGGAATGTTTGGATGGATTGGAGATACATTCAGTTGGTTATGGGATAAAATTGAGCCAATTATTAGTCCAATTGTAGACGGATTAATGACTATGTTTGGTTGGATTGGCGATACCATTGGTTGGGTTTGGAACAAATTGAAAAAACTAAATCCGTTAAATTGGTTTGGCGGCGATGACGAAGACGAACTTGAAAAAGCCGAAGAGAAGAAAAGGAAAAAATTATCAGAATCTGTAGGTGGTAAACCAAGAGCCCTTACAATGGACGAAGTAGCAGGTATGTCTCCAGCGGAGATTAATGCACTAGTTGACCAAGGGTATACTGTACCAAAAACTGGAAATGATAGACCTACTAGACCAACAGCAAATGCAAATACAGTACTCGCAAAAGATGAAACTAAAATGCCTGAGGTTAAAAAACCTTCAATGCCAGATAACAGCCAGACTGGAGCCGAGGCTATACAAACTGCGGTAAATAGTAATGCAGATTTATCACAATTGGTTGCATTAATGGCTGAATCCAATAGATTATCAGCAAAAAATAACGCTTTAACAAGAGCATTGATGAACGATATGTTAAAAGGCGCACTATAAATGAGTTGGAAAAGATATTTTACAAATGCCCCTGTCGATAATAATGGCATGGGGAATATGAGTCCATTTAGTGGACAAGGCGGAACCGAACCAGGTCCTGCACGATCAAATTATTCATCGTACCTACCGGACGTTTATGTAGGTTCACCTAACCGTGTTGAACGTTACGGCCAATACAATGTAATGGATAACGATTCAGAAGTTAATGCGGCACTAGATATTTTAGCAGAGTTTTGCTCACAGAAAAATCCAACTAACGAAACTAATTTTCATTTACACTTTAATAAACAAGCAACTAATTCAGAAGTAAAAATTCTAAGTCAATACTTGTTACAGTGGAGTAAACTGCAAAAGTTTGACACTAAAATGTTCCGCATTTTACGTAATGTATTCAAATACGGTGATGCATTCTTTGTAAGAGATCCAGAAACTAAAAAATGGTATCATGTTGATCCTGCAAAAGTTTCACGTATTATTGTAAACGAATCCGACGGTAAAAAGCCTGAACAATATATTATTAAAGATATTAACTTTAACTTTAGAGATCAAGTAATTACTGATCCATATGTTACATCAGGAAATGTAACAGGCGGCGGTGCTTCACAACCAAGTACAGGTTATCAAGCAGGCGGATCACAAGGTATGGTAGGTAATGTTGGTTCGTCACAGTCCGGATCAAGATTTACAACAAATCAACAAGAGTATGCAATTGACGCAGAACACGTTATACACTTGTCACTATCAGAAGGATTAGATAACAACTATCCATTTGGTAACTCACTGTTAGAATCTATTTTTAAAGTTTACAAACAAAAAGAATTACTTGAAGATGCTATTATCATTTACCGTACACAAAGAGCACCAGAAAGACGTGTGTTCTACATTGACGTGGGTAATATGCCATCACACTTAGCAATGCAATTTGTTGAGCGTGTTAAAACAGAAATTCATCAAAGACGTATTCCATCAGCAACTGGTGGTTCAACAAGTGTTATTGATAGTGCGTACAATCCATTATCAACAAACGAAGATTACTTCTTCCCACAAACAGCAGAAGGACGTGGATCTAAAGTTGAAACATTGCCAGGTGGTACTAACCTAGGTGAAATTGATGACTTAAAATACTTTACTAATAAACTTATTAGAGGTTTACGTATTCCTAGTTCTTATTTGCCTACAGCGGCACAAGACGAAGGACAAAGTCAGTACAATGATGGTAGAGTTGGTACAGCATATATTCAAGAACTACGTTTTAACAAATACTGTGAACGTTTACAAAATCTAGTTATTGAACAATTTAATCAAGAGTTTAAACGTTACTTGTTAGAAAAAGGTATGAACGTAGACATTAGTATGTTTGATGTTCAACTACAAGAACCAATGAACTTTGCTTCTTACAGACAATCAGAACTTGACAATGTAAGAATTCCAACCTTTACACAAATTCAAGCAGTACCTTTCTTATCTAATAGATTTGCACTACAACGTTTCTTAGGACTAAGTGCAGAAGAAGTTGCAGAAAACGAAAGACTATGGCGTGAAGAAAATGATGAAAACTTAACTCCACTACCAACTGAAGCCGCTGGTGAGATGCGTGGCGTAGGTATTAGTGGTGCAGGTATGGATGCTGATGTAGGTGGCGCTGAAGATGTTGATCCAAATGCTGAACCGGCTCCAGTTGATGGCGGTGCAGGTGCTCCACCAGATACAACAACAGGTACACCATTAGGTGGTGGCGCAGGCGGCGCAACGCCTCCAGCACAATAGGATAAATAGTTTTATGATACTACGTGAGTTTTATTATTTTGATAAAGAAACAATGGAACCGGTCGAAGACAAGTCTTACGATCCGAGAGATGACGAGTCTATTGTTGATGACTCTGACACACGTAAAACACGCCTAACGCTACGTCAAATTAACAAAGCAAGACGAGCATCAGAATACCATAACGAAGAACAGAAAAAAGAATTACATTTTGTAAGACAAATGTATGGAATTGCATCTCAACCTGAAGTATAAGGTGATGGTATGTCAACAGCGTTTGTGCTAGGCAACGGAACTAGCAGAAAACCTATACAGTTAGAACCCCTTAAACAGTTTGGAAAAGTATATGCCTGTAATGCAGTTTACAGAGACTTTGAACCTGACTATCTAATTGCTGTAGATGCCAAAATGGTGCTAGAAATAGCAAAAACGGGTTGGCAACAAACACATAAAGTATACACTAACCACAGCAAAACCTTTAAAGATATCCGCGGATTACACATAATGAACCCGTCAAAAGGCTGGAGTTCAGGACCTACAGCACTAGACTTAGCAACAGAGCACGGACACGAAGTTATATATATTTTAGGGTTTGATTTTAAAGGAACTACAGGTAGCGGCGACGGTGGCGATAAAGTTAATAACCTATTTGCAGGCACTTTAAACTATAAAAGACCTACTGATCCTGCTACATATTTTGGCAACTGGGAACGCCAAGTTGGCATTATATTGCAAAGAAATAGCAGAAAGAGATATATAAGAGTAGTACCAGAAGGAGAGATTTTTATCCCTAAAAGTTTAACTAATTTTGGCAACTTAACACATATGACAGTAGATGAATTTATACGAAAATTCAACTAAAATCACACTCGGGTTTCAAAAACTCGCATTTTGAGCCTATTTTCCACGTATATTTCTAATAATATGTAAATATTATTGACAGCCTTACCATATTTAAACTTATAGGAGGATCTAAAATGGCAGACCGTAATAAATTCGAGGAAATGCTCGAAAAATTAGTCAATGAAGATCGCAAAGGTGCAGAAGAACTGTTCCATGAGATTGTAGTTGAAAAATCCAGACAAATTTATGAAAATCTTTTAGAAGATGATCTAGAAGAGTTAGACGTTGCTGAAGAAAAAGACGAAGAAGTTGATGAGTCTTCAGACGACGAAGAAACTAACGAAGCAACTGACGAAGAAGTTGATGAGTCTTCAGATGATGAAGAAGTTGATGAAGCAAAAGACGAAGAAGTTGACGAATCAGATGATGAAGAAGTTGACGAATCTTCAGACGATGAAGAAGTTGCAGAAGATATTCCAGTAGAATTAACCCCTGAAGCAGGCGATGACATGGGCGGTGACCCAACAGATGACATGATGTCTGATATTGAAGGTGGTGACGAAGAAGGCGACGACGAAGGCGGCGAAGAAGAAATTGAAGACCGTGTTGTTGACTTAGAAGATGCTCTTGATGACCTTAAGGCAGAATTTGAAAAAATGATGTCAGATAAAGGCGGCGATGAAGATGAAGGCGAAGGCGACGACGCTGAAATGGACATGGGCGACGAAGAAGGTGATGAAGAAGCAGAGGAAGAGGCGATTGATCCTACTTCCGAACTTGCTGTAGACGCAGTACCAGCATATGAAGGAACTAAATCACAATCAGAAATGATGCGTGAGTACGTAAACAAAGTTTCTTCTCCTTCTAACTCAGAAGGTGCAGACAATAAAAAATCTGTAGTTGCTAATAAAAACGATATGGGCGGTACTACTGCTAATATCGCAAAAGGTGAAGATGCAAAAGAATCTGCTAAAGCAGACTCTGCAAAAGAAGATAACGCAGGTAACGTAAACGTTCCAGGCGGCAAAGCATCTAAATCGATGACTGCAAACAGCAAAGGCCACGGCGCTGAGAAAAAAGGCGCAGGCGAAAAAGGTGTTGACAAGAAATCTGTTGTTGGCTCCTAATTGAGGACTTGTTAAATGATGACAAACCATTTACGTGAGAACTTGACATTCGACCAGGCAAAATTGGTCCTTGAGTCTACTAATGAAGGTAAAGACCTTCACTTAAAAGGCATCTGCATTCAAGGTGGCGTTCGTAACGCTAACCAACGTGTATATCCTGTAAGCGAAATTAGTAGGGCTGTCAATACTCTCAACGATCAGATTAGCGGAGGTTATAGTGTTCTCGGCGAGGTTGATCATCCAGAAGGACTCAATATTAACCTAGACCGTGTTTCTCATATGATTACTGAGATGTGGATGGACGGTCCTAATGGTTACGGAAAACTTAAAATATTACCAACCCCTATGGGACAACTAGTTAAAACAATGCTTGAAAGCGGAGTAAAATTAGGAGTTTCATCAAGGGGCTCTGGTAACGTTAATGAGGAGAACAATGTGAGTGATTTCGAAATAATCACTGTAGACATTGTTGCCCAACCATCTGCTCCAGGTGCGTATCCAACACCGATTTACGAGCATTTGATGAATACCACAGGTGGGTATAAGGCATTTAATTTGGCTCGCGAAGTTCATGAAGATAAAAAGGCACAAAGATTTTTAAAAGAATCCTTAGTAAACATCATCAAAGGATTAAAATAAGGAGAACAAGATGTTGGACGCACTGAAATCACTCTTTGAAAACAATGCTATTTCAGAAGAAGTTAAAGCCGACATCGAAGAGGCATGGAATAATAGGGTTACAGAAAACCGTATGCAGGTAACAGCAGAACTTCGCGAAGAGTTTGCACAAAAGTATGAGCACGACAAGGCCGTTATGGTTGAAGCCGTGGAAAAAATGCTTGATGACAAATTAAGTGAAGAAATTAAAGAATTTGCTGATGACCGTTCCAAACTTGCTGAAGCGAGAGCAAAGTACCATGTAGCAATGCGTGAAAACGCAGATCTACTTAAAAACTTTGTTGTTTCTCAACTTGGCAAAGAAGTCTCTGAACTACACGAAGACCAAAAAGCAATGTCAGAAAAATTTGGCAAACTTGAGGAATTTGTTGTAGAGGCTTTAGCAAAGGAAATCGCAGAGTTCCACGAAGATAAAAAAGATCTTGCAGAAACAAAAGTTCGACTAATCCGTGAAGCAAAGAAACATCTTGACACTGTCAAAGAATCCTTCATCAAGAAGGGTGCTAAAGTTGTTGAATCTACAGTTGCTAAAACGCTTTCTAAAGAGATTACTGCTCTTAAGGAAGACATTGATGCGGCTCGTAAGAACGACTTTGGACGTAAACTATTTGAAACATTTGCAGAAGAGTATTCACATTCATATTTGAATGAGAAATCAGAAACTGCTAAATTGATGAAAGTAGTTGAGTTGAAAGATAAGCAATTAGCAGAAGCAAAAGCAACTGCTGAAGAAAAAACACGCTTAGTTGAATCTAAAGAAGCAGAAATTGCTTCTGAAAAAGATTCTGCAAAAAGAAAAGAATTAATTTCTGAGTTAACTGCACCTTTAAGCAGAGAACAGAAAGAGATTATGATAGACTTACTAGAGTCTGTACAAACTGCTAATATCCAAAAACAGTTTGACAAGTATCTACCATCAGTAATTGAAGGTAACACTCTGGCTAAGAAGAAGGCAACACTTACCGAGGCAATTGAAGTAACAGGCAATAAAGAAACTAACGTTAGTAACGGCGCAAGTAATTCTGCAACCATCGACAATGTTGTAGACATTAGACGACTTGCAGGATTAAACATATAAGGAGAAAAAAATGTCAGAACTATTAGAAAGTCGCTGGCAGGAAACCAAGAGCGCATTACTTGAAGGCCTTCAAGGCAACAAGAAGTCTGTTATGTCCGCTACTCTAGAAAATACTAAAAAGTATTTGGCAGAGACAGCAACAGCAGGCGCTACTTCAGCAGGTAATGTTGCAACTCTTAACAGAGTTATCCTACCAGTAATTAGACGTGTTATGCCAACCGTCATTGCAAACGAAATCGTTGGTGTACAACCAATGACTGGCCCAGTTGGCCAAATTCACACTCTACGTGTACGTTATGCTGATACAGCAGACGACGCAACAGCGGGTGAAGAGGCTTTATCACCATTCAAGTTAGCCCTAGGCTACTCAGGTGACGCGGCTGGCTCAGACGCAGGTAAAGCAGATGCTACTGCTTCTTTAGAAGGTACAGCAGGTAAGCGTTTGAACATCCAAATCTTGAAACAAACAGTTGAAGCGAAAACTCGTAAATTGAGTGCTCGTTGGACTTTTGAATCAGCACAGGATGCTCAAGCACAGCAAGGCATCGACGTTGAAGCGGAAATTATGGCCGCTTTAGCACAAGAAATTACCGCAGAAATTGATCAAGAGGTGTTAGCATCTCTTAACTCTTTAGCACCATCTGAAGAGACTTACAATCAAGCGGCAGTTTCAGGTACGGCTACATTCGTAGGCGATGAACACGCGGCATTGGCTGTTCTTATTAACAGAGCGGCTAACAAGATCGCACAGCGTACAAGACGTGGCGCAGGTAACTGGGCTGTTGTGTCTCCACAGGCACTAACAATCCTACAATCTGCTACTACTTCAGCGTTCGCTCGTACAACAGAAGGTACATTTGAAGCACCAACTAACACTAAGTTAGCAGGTACTTTAAACGGTGCTATGAAAATCTACGTAAACGCTTATTCAGCAGATGATACTGCTGTTCTAGTTGGTTACAAAGGTTCATCTGAAGCAGATGCGGCGGCATTCTACTGCCCATACATTCCGTTAATGTCTTCAGGCGTTGTACTAGATCCATCTACTTTTGAACCAGTAGTAAGTTTCATGACAAGATATGGTTATGTTGAGTTAAACAACACAGCATCATCACTTGGTAATGCGGCAGACTACTTGGCTAAAGTAGCGATCTCAAACGTAACATTCTCTTAATAGAGAACACGTAGCAAAACGGGAAAGGGCGGCTTCGGTCGCCCTTTTTTTACGGTTGAATTCCGTGAACAAGGAAGCACATATGTTGGAGCATAAACATTTGATTATCAGAGCAGAAGTTGAAAAGCCAATAATTAATCGAAACAAGGCTCGCAAGTTTTTAAGAAGTCTAATTAAAAAAATCAACATGAAAGAACTATACGGTCCAGTTGCAAGTTATTGTAAAATGGCAGGCAACAGAGGGATCACAGCATTTGCAGTTATTGAAACAAGTCATCTAGCAATGCACATTTGGGATGAAGACAATCCTTCTTTAATCCAACTTGACGTTTATAGTTGTAGCAGTTTTGATCCAAGAACAGTATTTGATCACTTAGAAATAATGCAACCAGTTAAAGTAGATTATAAATTTTTGGACAGAGAAACGCAATTAATTCCTATTTTGGACAAATAAACGGTTGCTTTTTTCACAAACATTTGTTATATTAGTATTATAAGCATTAGGAGATTAATTAACTCTTAATATTAGTGCAAGGAAGAGGCCTTTACCAGAAGGGTCTAACTTGACTAGCCAGGGGTGGTACCCAGGGTTTGTACTAGAAATAGGCAGGCTCACATCGCAGTCACTAGCGGGGTTAGGTTGTGCGGTTTAGGAATGGTATTCCGGTCCGTGCTTGGAGGTGTAACCAAGTCCTCCCTAATTTGCTTTACTAAAAAGACTTGGCGGGGAGACTTTCCAAGTCTTTTTTTATGACTAAATATTAGTATGAGGGACGAATACACATCGGCCTTTTACGACATTGTCCGAGAGGCACAATCAACTACTGGTTTTGATTTACCATTAGAAATCGAAGCCTACGTAGTAATGCTTCTTGCAGACAAGATAGACAAACCAAATTTTCTTCCACAAACTACATTTGCACAAGAGTTTTTAAAACTTAAACGTCCATACAATTACACAGCAAAAGAACTAGGTGATAGTTGCTTGTTTGTTACTGGTGTTTTTCCTGAATATGGAATAAGTGTGCGTTACTATTCAGATATAGGAAAAAGTTCGTATACGCTTGTACAAGAAGGTCTAAATGCAGAACTATTTGGACTTTTAGCAACACGCTTTGATTTCATTAGAGATTTCATAAATTTAACAGTACGTAGAAATAAATCACCAATTACAGCATTGAGATAAATACTTGTGTCAGATAGTGTGCCGCATAATGTGGCGGACTTATGCTGTTACCCACAGCGTACCGGATAGAACCCGGATAGGACTACTTTATAGGAGAAAACAAATGGGAAGACCACTAAACAAAAGATACTTCGGCGAACCAACTGCTGGAGGCAATGAAATTAAAGTTAACTTCAACGACGGTTCATCTGTTGTAGAAGGTCACATTGTAAAACAAAAAGGTTCAAAGCGTTTTGTTGTTGCGCCTTTAGGTGCTTCGGACACTGAATATACTTGCGTTCTTACTACTGGTAAATTACCAGCGGCATTAGCGGCAGGCGAAATGGCTATTTCAGTTAAAGGTGACGACGGCGAAACTTACGGTGTAAGCAAAATTGCAGGACATAAAGTTACTGTAGTTGCTCCAAGTGCAACTGGTTCAAACGCATTAGACGGAACATCAATTGCTTGGAATTATAGTACTTCGGCTGTTGACGGTGCAGTACAAGTTGAAGAGGCTGGTGAAACAGACGACGCGGCTTCAGTTACTGATGACGATTTCACAGACGACGCATAAGGCACTTAGTGGGGGAGCAATCCCCCACTTATTTTAAGGATTTAGAATGTCAAAGTTTTTAACAGTACCAAATGGTGATTATACAGTTAAAGTTCAAGAAAGCGGAACTATTACTTTAGATACCGGCGCAGGTCTTGGTGAAGTTCATATCACAGGCGACTTACGCATTGATGGTGAAACTACAACTGTAAACACTACAAACTTAGACATTGAAGATAATATTATTACGCTTAACAAAGGCGAAACTGGTAATGGTGTAGGTGAAGGTACGGCAGGAATTGAAATTGATAGAGGCACAGCAGATGATGCCCAATTAATTTTTGACGAAACATTAGAATATATTAATCCAAATGCTCCGGCAGTTCAATCTTTTGGTACATGGGTACTAAAGAAAACTAATGGCGAATATTTAGGTTTAAGAGCACCAAGTATTCAAACAGGTGGCAGTTCTTTATATATTAATACTAATGACAATCCTGTATTTGTTGTTGGCGATTCAGGACAATATGCACTTAATACAACAGATGAAGGCCATCTTACTAACAAGCGTTATGTTGATGATTTAGTTAGTAGAACACTAGACGATTTACAAATTAGAAGAATTAATGACGGCAACACAATGGTTGAAGTTACTGACTCAGGTGACGGTACACTATTAAGCCGAGTTGATTTTATGATGGATAGTTCTATTATTGCAACATACTATCCAGACAGAATTGAATTAAACGATTTAAGAATTACAGGACAAACTATTGCTGGTACTGTAAGTAACGGCGATCTTATACTAGATGCTCCAGGTACTGGTACAGTTAAAATTAACGATGTACTGCAAATTACAGAAACGCCTGGAACAGATGACCCTGTTACTGACCCATCGGCTCCAACTGACGGTGTTAAAATTTATGCTAAGTCAGAAGGAACAGGAAACACAGGCTTATATTTTGTAAATACAAATAATACAAACGACGAATTAATTAGTAGAAATAGAGCCCTATTATATGGGTATCTACTATAAGGATAAATATTACGATGGCTATAAAAAATATTTTAGTAGATAATACACAACAAGCAATTATTACTGTTCCAGCAGGTAAACAGTATGCAATCCTCACATTGGTTGTATGTAATACTGCCGCAGAAGATTTAACAGGGGCAAATGATTCAACTTTTGATTTATATTTTGTACCATCAGATGTTGCTAACGGTGCTATTACAGTTGGCGCACAAACACAAATTGCCAAACAAGTTAGTGTAGCAGGTTCAGATAGTTTTACGTTTGACACTGAAAAGATGGTTTTAGGTGAAGGCGATAGAATTATTCTTACAGGCCAAGCACCTTACAACTTAGCGGCAACAGTAAGTTTCTTGGAAGTGTAATGAAATTTCTAAAAGCACAAACCACAAATAGACGCGGAGTGTTTAGAGGCAAAGGTGCATTTTATAATGCAAACGGTGTTTTTGAACTTAGATCGAAAGCGGCTATAACAGTACCAGTTGGTGCTGATGCTGATAGACCTAGTTCTCCAGCATTAGGTATGATGCGTTTTAACACTACAAATAACAGTGTTGAATTTTATGATAACGGTGTATGGAAAGAAATTAGACTTAAAGAACCAACACCTATTACACAACAAGATTTAGGAACAGGCGACGGTGTTGAAACTGTATTTGGTCCTCTAAATGCAAATGACACTTCTTACCCAGTTCCAACATCTGCACAAGCAGTACTGGTGCTAGTTGAAAACGTACTACAAATTTCAACAACAAACTACACACTAGAACAAAGTTCATCAGGAAACTTAGCAGGTCCTAATTCACCATATGCTGATGGTTGGTATATTAAATTCCTTTCAGCAATTCCAAACGGCAAATCAGTAACAGTCCTACATAACTTCGACAAGTAAATCCAATAAATACTTGTATGGAGGGTTATAATGTCTCTAGGTAAAATATCAGGTCCACTACTCAGTAGAAACCTATTAAGAGAAACAGATCTAGCATTTGAAACAGACTTGCTTTATATCGGACATACCGATGGCAAGATTGGTATCAATACGGTTACTCGCCCTCGTGATTTTACAGTTAACGGTACACTAAAAGCACGTAGTACTGGATATGACTTAGAAATTACAAATCAACTAAACATCGGCGACTTAACATTTGGTCCAAATGGCATAAGCACAATATCAGGAAACATTTATCTTAATCATGCCGGCGGCAGTGTAACAACAGGCGGCTTACAAACTCCTACTATTGAAATTAATGACAACTATGTTGGAACTCATGTAACAAACGGTGATATTAATTTTGTTCCAAACGGAGTAGGTACTAATGAAATTATTACAGCAGGTCAAACAGTTAATGTCAATGGCAGTGTTCATGCTACTGGTAACATTACATTTGATGGCAGTATCCTTATTGGTGGAGATGGTGATGAAGACAATGTAGCATTTCGAGGCGACATTGAAGGTAATCTAACACCTGATGTAACAAACACTTGGGATATTGGTACAGACGCACAACGATTTAATTATAACACTACAAATTTATTAGTTAATAATGTTATTAGTGCAGAAAACGTAACTATTGATGGAATTGAAGTTACACTTTCACAAGGAAATATATGGTATGTTGCTGTAAATGGCGATAATACAAGACGTGGCACAAGTCCACAAGGTCCTTTAGGCAGTATTAAGTATGCGTTAAGTCAAGCACAAGCAGGAGATACTGTTTTTATTAATACAGGAGATTACGAAGAAGAATTTCCATTAGAAGTTCCAGCAGGTGTTACTGTAAAAGGACAAGATTTGCGTAATGTAATTATTCGTCCTACAACAGATAATCAAAGCGAAGACGCATTTTTACTAAATGGCGAAAGCACAGTTGAAAATGTAACTGTAAAAGATTTTTATTATGACAATGTAAATGATAAAGGTTATGGTTTTCGTTTTGCAGGTGACATGAGAGTAAGTACACGTTCACCTTATATTAGAAACGTAACTGTAATTACACACGGAAGTGCTACAAGTGCAAGTGACCCAAGAGGTTTTAATAGTGGAGATGCAGGCAAAGGTGCATTGTTTGACGGAAGTGTTTGCGACCATGAAACAAAAGAAGCAAGTGCATTATTCCATAGTGTAACTTTTATTACACCTGGAGTAGATTGTATTACTCTTATCAACGGTGTTAGAGTTGAATGGTTAAATTCTTTTACATATTTTGCTAATCGTTCTTATTATTTGCAAAACGGAACAGGTAGATGGCGTTCAGATAGTACACTTGCTAAAGGAGCAGAACTACGATCAATAGGTTCAGCAAGTATTTACGGTAACTATGGTATTGTTGCAGATGGTGATGAGTGTTTAGCATATCTTATTTCGCATAACTTTGCGTATATTGGTTCTGGCAATGATGTTAGTAATGATAATACAACAACAATTCAAAGTCAAGAAACAGTAGAACTAAACAACGGTAAAGTTTACTTTAACTCACAAGACCAAATGGGTAACTTTAGAGTTGGTAATAACTTTTATGTAAATCTAAAAGACGGAACTACTAGTATTGATGCTGATACCGTTGACGCATCAGGTATTTCTAGTTTACGTGTAACAACTCCTCAAGGAGATACATCATATATTGACGGTGCTAATGTCGAAACTGGTGCTATTAGAATAATTTCACCTAATAAAATTAAATCAGTATCTGGACCTATATACTTCGAATCGCCTTCAAACGTACATAATATTAATACTGATGCAAGATTTGAAAAACTAACACTTACAGGAAATCTTACACTAGGAGGTTCGCTTGTAACTATTGGTAATGAAGCATCAGATACAGTAGATTTTAATACTCCGTTTGATCAAAATGTTTATCCTTCAGCAGATAACACATACGATTTAGGAACTGAAAACAAACGTTGGAAAAATGCTTACCTAAATGAAATAGAAGTAGACAGTTTTACATTTAATGAAAACTATATTCGTGTTAATAACACAAATGAAAATCTAGAATTACGTGCTAACGCTTCTGGATATGTTAAATTTGACGATTTAAAATCTAAAACAAATATAATATCTACAGATACAGCAGACATTACTTTTACTCCAGGTGAAAATCTAAAAGTTACATCAACTACAAGACTACAATTACCTGTAGGAACTTCGCAACAGCGTTCAAACAATGTTGCTGATATTCGTTATAATACAGATTATCAAAATTTTGAAGGTTATAATGGTGGAACTGTAGTAATGCCTGGATTATATGACTCAGACAGAGACACATATCTTGACCTATCCAACAACGAATTTACATTTTACACAGGCGGAAATGCAAACAGTGTAATAAACGGAACAGCATTAACAACTAATCGTTTTGATTCGCAGAATTCTTTAAGTATTGACGGAAATACTCTTACAAGTGCTACACCGAATGCAGATATTCAATTTGTTTCTAACGGAACAGGTAGTATTGGTCAGGAAGATCTAGACTTTAAAAACAGTACAATTACTAATACTTTAAATACTCCGTTTACTTTCCAATTAGCAGACATATATTCTTATGTTAAATTTGATCAACCTAGTGGTTTAGTAGTTCCTTGGGGTACTTCTGCACAACGTCCTACAAATCCAGAGCCAGGACATACACGTTTTAATACGGACCCTAGTAAATTGTTCCTAGAATCGTGGAACGGAACACAGTGGGTTTTAGCGGCAGGTGGCGGTGAATCTGTTACTGAAGAGTACGCTGAAGATGTGAACTTCCTTTGGAACATTATCCTATCCTAATAACCAAAAACGATAAATACTATTAATGCTACAATGGAAGACCAATCCGTAGCAGGACTTACTGTGGTCAACCCGCAAAGAGCCGAAAGGATGAAAATGTGGTTGGAGGGACAAGATCCCCGTTTATAGGAGAATAAAGTGGCAGTTGGTCGTATATCTGGTCCGCTTTTGAAGGCAAACCTACTTCGCCAAGGAGTGGATCTCGCTTTTGAAACGGATTTATTGTACTTAGATGTTAATAATAGCCGAATAGGAGTTAACACTAACGCACCTGCGACCGCTCTCGATATAAACGGAACAGCAAGAATTCAAACATTAGATATTTTAGACACTACATTACCAATTGGTAATATTACTATTGACGGTGCTACAAATACAATATCTACTACACAGCCTGTATTCACTATCACAACACCAAATCACGTTGTTTATCAAGACAAATTGATTATTGACGATATTGAAATTGATAATGCTACTATTAGAGCAACAGGCACAAACCAGAATTTAGAGTTTAGACCAAACGGAACTGGTACTGTAAACTTCTTTGGTGACACAAATATTACAGGTAATTTACACGCAACCGGCAATATTACAGCAGATGGCGATATTACAATTGGTGATAGCGACACAGATACTATCGTAATTAACGCTGATATTAACTCAGATCTTATTCCAGATGTTACTAATACCTACACAATTGGTACTCCTACTAAAATTTGGTCACACGGTTACTTTAATGATCTAACAGCAACTAGTATTACAACTGCTGGATTAACAATTGGTGACTTAGATTTAACACTTACTCCGGGTAATGTTTATTACGTTGCTCAAAATGGAGACGATGCACATTCAGGCGAACACCCACAAGATCCGTTTGCTAGTTTGTCATATGCACTTAGCCAAGCAACTGCTGGAGATACTATTCACATTTACCCAGGGACATACGAAGAAACGTTTCCTTTAACAGTTCCAACAGGTGTAACTGTTGTTGGTGAAAGTGTTAGAGGTGTAAAAATTGTCCCTACAGCAGGAACAAATAATAATGATGCGTTTTTATTAAACGGAGAAACAAGTGTAGTTAATTTAACTGTTGCAGATTTCTTCTACGACAGTATCAATAACACAGGATGGGCATTTAAATTTGCAAGTAACTTTGAAGTTACTACACGTTCACCATATATTAAAAATGTTAGTGTAATTACAGCAGGTAGTGTTACAAGTGCAAGTGATCCGAGAGGTTTTGATCAAGGTGACGCAGGCCGCGGTGCATTTATTGATGGTGAAATAGCAACTGCTAACTCACGTGAAGCAAGTATGTTGTTCCACAGTGTAACATTTATTGTTCCAGGTGGTGTTGGTGTACTAGCAAAGAATGGTGCAAGGGTTGAGTGGTTAAACTCATTTGTATATTTTGCAGATAAAGCAATTATTGGTGAGAATGGTACTAACGGATTAAAAGGTACAGGACGTACAAAAACTAAATTAAGTGGACTAGTTGGAACACCAACAGCAGGTGAAACATTTGTCTATACAGACAGTCAAGGCAATGCTGTAAATGCAACTGTTAATGAAGTTGATGGAAATTACATTTACTTGAATAATAATGTTTCTGGACTAGAAACAAAATATGAACGTGGCGGAAAAACTGTTGTTGCTGTTGACAATGCACAAATTGATACTGCAATTAAAAAGTTTGGTACAGGTTCGCTATTATTAGACGGTACTGGAGATTATATTTCTGTTGCTAACGATCCAGACTTTGGTTTTGGCACAGGTAATTTTACTATTGAAGGATGGTTTTATGCTAATGATGTTACAGGTACAAAATCATTAGTAGACCTAAGAGCAGGCACAGCAGTTGATTCGGGATTATATATAAAATCAGATAGTGCTACTGTTAGTGTTACACACAACGGCACACAAATACTAAGTGGCGGCGTACTTTCAACAGCAACATGGACTCACATTGCTGTAACAAGATCCGGTACAACAATTAATTTATATGTTAACGGTACTAGAGTAGACTCAGATAATACTTTTAGTGACGACTTAGGTTCTGCTAAACCGTTATTGATTGGTGCGGCATATGACGGATCGAGTGGATGGGACGGACAAGTTGATGATTTTAGAATTTCAACTGTTGCAAGATACACACTTGGTAGTTATACTCCACCATTAAATGAAGTTTCAAATGATGTTGACACACAAATTCTTTTAAGATTTAACGGAACAGACGGCTCGACAACTTTTGAAGATGATGTTATTGTTGAACAAGCAATTGGATTTGGCGGCGGTGCCTATGCAACAGGAATTGAACTAGCAGACTTTTCAGACTTTGGTTGTGAAGTTCGTTCAATTGGTAGTGCGTGTGTATATGGCAACTATGGTGCGTATGGTGATGGTAACGGTGTTATCATGTATCTTATTTCACAGAACTTTGCGTACATTGGCAACGGTAAAGAAACAGATAATGATCCAACAACAGTATTACAAAGTCAAGAAGTTACAAAACTTAATAATGCAAACGTATATTACAGTTCAGTTGACCATAAAGGTGATTTTAGAGTTGGTGACATTTTCCATGTTAACCAAGCAGACGGTACAGTAAACTTTACTAATGCAAACTTTAACATTGATACATTACAAAGTGTAAGATTTAGTACAGGTTCATCAACTACAATTATTAATGGCGATCAAATTCAAACAGGCAATATTAGATTAAGCGGTAATACTATTGAAAGTTTAAGCGGAGATTTAAACTTTGATGCACAAGCAGGAATGGTATATTTTAATGACGATGTTAATATTGCAGGTAACTTAGATGTTGTTGGTGACGTAACCATTGGCGGTAATATTACTATTGGTGATGAAGTTACAGACACTATTCAAATTGTTGCAGGTATTGCAAGTAATCTTGTTCCAAGCCAAGACGGTGTTTACACACTAGGTACTGTTTCAAACGAATGGCGTAAATTATACGCAAGAGAAATTCAAGTTGATGATATTAACATCAACGATAATGTGATTCAAACTACAAATACTAACCAAGACTTGGAGTTACGTGCTAGTGGTACAGGTAGTATTGTAATAGATGATTTAAGTTTTAAAACTAACATTGTTAGTTCTACTAATGATATTATATTATCTCCAGGTAGTGAAAGTGTAGACATTGACGCAACAGGAAGTTTACGCTTACCAAGAGGTACAACACTAGAACGTCCAGGCACACCTGAACTAGGTATGCTACGTTATAACACAGATACTGATGTATTTGAAGGATATGACGGAAATTGGATTACACTAAACGGTATTAGAGACGTTGACCAAGATACATATATCCTTGCAGAGTCGACACCGGGTGCAGACGACGATACACTAACGTTTTTTGCCGCAGGACAGCAGGTTGCAGACGTTAATAGCACTAGATTTAATGTAAATAAGTTAGCAGTAGACGATATTGAAATTGAAGGTAATACTGTTAGAACAGTAACCCTTAATACAGATTTAAACCTATTAGCAAATGGTACTGGTAAAGTAATCATTGAGAACTTTGGCTTTAATGCTAATTCGATAACTAATACTGTAGCAGGTGCAGTTACAACACTTGCCCAAACAGGTACTGGATACTTTAAAATTGAAGGTACTGGTGGATTTGTTATTCCAGTTGGTGATCTAACTAATAGACATCCGACACCAGAAACTGGAATGATGCGTTTTAACACAGCAGACGATCGTGTTGAAATTTATGATCCATCAGGACAATGGGTATCAGTAGCAGGTAGTTCGGGTGCTGTGTCGGCACAAGATGCTGAAGAAATTGCAATTAAGATGGCGGTTACGATAGGATAAAAGAATGGCAACGTTTTTTAAAAATAAAGTAGTAAAAGAAATAGGAACAATTGATGTACCGATCTACGAAGTAGGTCCAAGTACTAGAGCAACTGTTATTGGTATGAGTTTGGCTAATCTAACTAGTTCTGTTGTAAGTGCTAGTGTAAAAATATCCGACGATACATCAGTAACAGGGTTTTATTTAAAAGACATTCTTATTCCACCTAACTCAACTTTAAAAGTTTTAAATGGTGGTGAAAAAATAATTTTAGCGGCAACAAATACGATTTATGTTGTTGCAGATATTGATGCAAGTTTAGACTGCGTCATGAGTTTTGTGGAGATAGTGTAATATGTCATCTCAGTGGTTTACAGGTCAAACAATTACACAAACTATCGAAGATAATCTCGGCGAGCGTTATTTCTACGGGTTACGTAGAACCGACGATGGAGAATTATTTTTAGGTAAACTTGACCAACTAAGCCTTAGTGACAATATTGTTATTAATAAGGAAGGTGATCCTGTTGATAACTTTGTTGAGTTTGACGAAGGTGTAGAATTTTTTGAAGGTAGAGATTCTGCACACAACTTAACTTATAAAAATTTAAATTATGAACAATTTCGTTGGGACGATGCTAATTTATTTTACTATGTAAATGAAGAAGGCGAACTAGTAGTTAGATTAAATCAAGGTCCAAACGATGGTGCTGTTGTTTATGCTGGTGATACAATTACAGTTACAGATAGTGATAGAGAATGGGATAACACTAACTTAACAATGGATAACAACAATATAACATTTGACCAAACATAGGAGCGTAGGAGTAGCAAATGACAAAACAAACAGTTAACGTAGGAGTGTTGCCCAACGATGGACAAGGTGATAACCTAAGGGCAGGCGCTACAAAAATTAATAATAACTTTACCGAGTTATACGAAGCATTAGGAGATGGTGATCAACTTTCAGTTGTTAATGAAGGTGGTGTGTTAAATTCATTTCCTGCAACATCAGTAGGTAACAACAAAGTTACCTTCTTATACGATGCATATGAAGATTTACCTAACCCTACTACCTATGATGGTATGTTAGCAAAAGTTAGTGCAGACGGTTGTGTTTACTACGCTCATAACAACTCCTGGACTAAAATGCTAGACACTACATCGGACCTAACTGATATTGCTGATGTAAGTACTAGTGGCGCAACAGATGGTCAAGCACTAATTTATACAGCCTCAACTCAAACATGGGGCCCAGGAAATGTTGCTACAGACGGCGGCTCAAGTGCATTTGTTGATTTATCAGATACACCTACAAACTTTTCAGGAGCAGGCGGACAAATTGTTAGAGTAAACTCGGGTGCAACAGCATTAGAATTTAGCAGTGCAATCACCGCTTCAGAAGTTTCAGGAATTGCTATTAGTGCATTAAGTAACGTTTCATCTTCAGCACCAAGCACAGGTGATGTTCTTAAATGGGATGGTGCACAATGGGCACCAGGTGCTGATATTGCATCAGGCGGCTCTGGTTTAGATGCTGACACACTTGACGGATTTGACAGTGCATACTTCTTAAACTATAGTAACTTTACAAACACTCCAACATTGTTTGGTGGTGCGTTTTTAGATTTGTCAGATACGCCAGCGGCATTTACAGGCGCGGCAAATAGATTTGTTAAAGTTAATTCAGCAGGTGATGGATTAGAATTTGTTGTAGACCAATCAACAGACCAAAACTTATGGGAAACATTTACAGCAGATACAGGTGCAACAAGTGCCGCTAGTTTAACAGACTCATTTGCAATTGAAGGCGGAACAGATATTTCAACTGAAATTACTGGAGATGTTTTAACAATTAATTGGACAGGAACTCCAGCACCAACTTTAATACAAGAGTTAACTAACGTTAGTGTAGCCAATGCAAGTATTGGTAACGCAATGACGTATAATGGTACAAGTTGGGAGCCAGAAAATGCTCCAAGTATTACTTGGACAATTGGTGCTAATGGTACATCAGACTACACATTTAGCGGACCTGGATTTCCAACAACAACAAACGATCCTGTACTATATTTGTATAGAGGTCACAAGTATTATTTTATAAACAACAGTGGTGGCGGCCACCCATTCGAGATTAGAGTTTCAAACGGTGGAGCGGCATACAACACAGGAACAAGTAACAACAATGCATCAACGGGTGTTATTGAATTTACAGTTCCAATGAGTGCACCAGCGACATTATATTATCAATGTTCAGCACACAGCAACATGGGTAATGTTATTAATATTGTGTAAGGAAATAGAAAATGGCTAGTTTTTATCAAGGTACAGAAGCAGGAACACTACTAAAAACCGTAAAAGGTAGTAGATACTTTTATGGTCTAAGACGCAGTGAAGACGGCGAATTATATCTTGTAAAGTCAGACCAAATGAAAAGTTCGGATGGTGTGCAAGTAAACAGACCTGGCGATCCTACACAGAACTATCCAGACTTTCAAAGAGGTATTGAATTCTTTGAAGGTAGAGATGAAGAACACGTTACAACATATGAAAACTTAAGATATGAGCAGTTTAGATGGGACGACAGAAATTTAGTTTATTATGTTGATGATGAAGGAAACTTAGTTATTAGAATAAACCAAGAATATGATTATCCTGAGGGGGTATCACCATAATGGTTAAATACAACAACAAAGCAGGAAACGGGAAAGTAAATGGCTGAATTTAAATTAGATCGAATTAGGTTTAGATGGACAGGCGTATGGTCTGCTTCTAAGCAATATATTAAAGACGACATTGTTTCATACGGTGGTAAAACATTTGTTTGTTTAAACGGACATACATCAGACCCGGATTTTTATATTGATTATCTAAATCAAGACCTACCTAAATGGACACAGATGACAGATGGTTATCAGTGGGTAGATCAGTGGACACCTGGAACATATTACAAAGTTAACGACATGGTTCGTTATGGTGGACAAGTTTACTCTGCTATTGTTGGCCATACTTCTGATGAGTATGTTCTTCCTGATACTGCAACTACGCTTCCTATTACTATCGGTTACGATACAGGCGAAAACAGAGCAGACGGGTTTTCACAATCAAGCACTGGTGCAATTTACGTAGCAAATTTTGAAAGAAACAAGTTTACACTGCGTAAAGGTCATTCATATTATTTCGATCAAACAGATACTACTAATGCTACATTTGGCGGTCAAGAACATCCGTTAGCATTTAGTTTATACGAAGACGGTATTAATGCTGATACTCCGCTTGTAGATTATTACACTAATGGAATTCAATATTTCTTAGATGGTGCAGAAGTAACAGACGCAGGCTATGTTGCAGGATTTGGAGCGGCAAGTTCACGTCAAATTAGATGGACTGTTCCGGAAAATGCACCTGATAAACTTTATTACTTTGATAGAACTGTTAACAGCACAGGTAAAGGTGCATATTTTAACATTGAAACACCTGGACAAATTGGAACTAACGATTTTGGTAACTGGAAATTAGTTGCTTCAGATCAAAACTGGAGATACGAATGGTTACCACAAGTTATTTACAGAATTGGTGATGTTGTAAAATATAACGGTATTCTTTATCAATGTAAAACTGAACATACATCATCAACTACAGTTACAGGTCTTGAACTTGATGTTGCTAAATGGGAAATTGTAACACGATCAGATGATTGGCGCAAAGATTGGCAACCGAGAACACGTTATAGACAAGACGATTTAGTACGCTATGGCGGTATTGTTTATAGATGTCTAATTGGCCACCAAAGTGCTAACGACGATGCACTTGGTCTAGAAGCAGACATGGACGGTACTCCTAAGTGGCAAGTTTTCCTTAGTGGTATTGAATACAAAGGTCATTGGGTAGGAAGTGCTACAGGAGTTACTGAAGGAATTGACACAGGTGTTATTACAATAACAAGTCATGTTTGGCAAGATGGTGACATTGTACAATATACTACCGACGGCACTGCGGCTACTAACTTAACTAATAACACTTACTACTATGTTAGCCTAGTTGACGGCAACAATTTTAAATTACATAGATCAAGAACGGATGCACTTGCACAAAGAAATCCAATAAATGCAGACGGTGGAACTGGAAATCAAAGTTTCACTAGACACTACCTATATAAACAAGGTGATATTGTACGCTTCGGACCTACATTGTGGTATTGTAATACAAGTCATGCGGCAGGTGCAGTTTTTGCAGAAAGTTTCTTTAACATTTGGCTTCCAGGTTATGAATACGAAACTCTTTGGAATGAAAATGAAATCTATCAACCAGGTGATATTGTTAAGTATGGCGGATATAGTTATACATCTTTAACAATTAATACAAACAGTGTTCCAAGTATTAACGGTATTACACAAGATACAGGTGATTGGGAATTACTAACACAAGGTTATAGAATGGGTGGGCAGATTAATCAAAACCCAGACGTTCAAGAAGAGGCATCTTATTGGGATCAGGCTGTAGCATATAAAACAGGTGACGTAGTACGCTTTGGTGGTTACTTGTACATTTCTTTAAGAGATAATATTGGTGCAGAGCCCGACGATCAAGTAGAAACAGTTAATGTTGCAATCACTGTTGGTAACACAGGAAACGGAAATCATTATTTTGTTAACGGTGTTGAAGATGGTGATATTAACTTCTATGAAGCGAACACATATATAATTGATCAAAGTGATAGTTCTAATGATACGCACCCATTGTATATTAGTACAACAGTTGACGGTCATCATGATGGCGGAAACTACAATGAACCCGACAACGGTGTAACATACTGGTTAGACGGTGTACAAGTTGCAGATAGAGCGGCATATGTAGCAGGTTTTGCAGGAGCAACTACTAGACAAGTAATTTACCTTGTACCACGCGATGCTTACAAAGCAAACTATTTTGTTTGTGCGGCACATTCGGGAATGTATGATGGTACCGTTACAACAATTTATTCTAATAACTATTGGCAAACATTAATTGACGGTGACAGATTTAGAGGTAACTGGTCAGAAACTGTTATAGTAAATGCGGCACCGGCTGTTAACAATTATTTCTTAGGAGATATAGTAACATACGCAGGTACATTGTATCGCTGTATTAAAAGACATACATCATCTCAATCAGGAACAAGACCAGATTTAGATCAAGATTACACACAAGATAATTTCTGGATTCCAGTTATTGAAGGCGGTAACACTAACGTCTTACAATATAGAGGCGATATGCGAACACACGACGGAACAGATCCGGTACGCCTTGGTATTAATGATGCAGGTGATGCTCTTAAAGTAATGCTTGATGATTCGCTAGACTGGGAAGCATTAGAAAAAACTGAAAATGTTTTCTTTGTTTCACCAGACGGTATTGATTCAACTGCACCCGGTAGAGGTCTATCGCAGACATCTCCATTTAAAACAATTAAGTATGCGTGTAACTACATCTTTGAAGATGAAGGCACGAGAGCACCAGCAACAATTTTAGTTAAAACAGGGCGTTATAAAGAAGTATGTCCTATTAGTGTACCAGCAGGCGTTGCTATTGTTGGCGATGAACTACGTTCAACATTTATTGAGCCAACCCCTGAAACAACTGATCAAGATATGTTCCGTGTTAGAAACGGTTGCGGTATTAGAAACATGACATTATCGGGATTAGTAGGTGAGTTAACTGATCCAGATGAGTACTTAATTAAGCGTGTAGACGCAGGGGCTTTCGTAGCACTTGATCCAGGTGATGGCCCAGATGATGAAAGTGTTTGGATTACAAATAAATCAACCTATGTACAAAACGTAACAACGTTTGGTCAAGGGTGTATTGGTATGAAGGTCGACGGCGACCTACACAACGGTGGTAATAAATCTATTGTTGCTAACGACTTTACACAAATTATTCAAGACGGTATCGGATACTGGTGTAACGGTGACGGCTTATCAGAACTTGTATCTGTGTTTACATATTATTGTTACATTGGTTACTTGTGTACGCATGGTGGTAAAGTTCGTGCAACAAACGGTAACAACTCATATGGTGAATACGGGTCTGTTGCTATTGGATTTAATCAAAACGAAACTCCAATTACTGCTAAAGTAGACAACTATTCCAAAGAAGCAGAAGTTGCAGAAGTTTACAACGACGAAAGCAAATTATTTGCTGTAGGTTACAGTAACACAGGTAAGCATTACACCACAGGTACAGTAACAATTACTGGTTCTGGTGCAGGTGCCGCTGGTAAAATTACTGAAACTAGACAAGGCTCTGTAACAGAAATTAGAATTACTGATCCGGGCGATTCATCAATTGCAGGTGGCGGCGACTATACCTATGCTAACAATAGAGCACAAGGTGGCGGCGTAGATTATATTCAAATTGCCAACCAAGATGTTAACAATGAAGACTACTACTTAAACAAACAAATTACTATTATCGAAGGTGAAGGTCGCGGACAATATGCCTATATTACAAGTTATAACTGGCTTATTGGTGGTGTTACACAATTAACTAGAACTAGTGCGGACGATCTTACATTGATTCCTGGAAGTTATCCAGGTGTGGTTGGTATTAGCAGTGATGCCGATGCACAAGAACCAACAATAACAGTTACTATTGATGCACAAGGTGCCGCAACAGCAGTTATTACTGCCCCGGGTAAGTTTAACAACGAAGGCGATATTATAACAGTTTTACCTACACAGGTTGGAAACTCAGGTAACCCTATTACATTCGAGGTCACAGGAAGAACAACAGGTGATAAAACCGTAACAGTCGCAAGACCAATTGACGGCGAGCCTGGCTGGCAACATTATTTGCCAGGAGAACCTATTGCTACTGTACTAGATGAAACTACACGTTACGAAATTACTCCAAGATTAGTATTTGACTCTCCGTCATTTACACAAAACAGTGCTTCACTAGATGTAGGAAGTAATATCAAAGACACAGCATATCAAACAGTAAATGGTACTACATATTCAGTTGTTGTAGGTACAAATACTATTTCTTATAGCACAGACGGAACACAATTTACTAATGCAAGTAACTATACAGATTTAAATTATGTTTCGGTTGCTCCAACAGCAACAGGATTTATGGCAATCGACGGCAACGGTAGAATTAAAATTTCAGGAGATGCAACAAACTGGGGAGATGCTGGTGCTAACTTGTTAGGTGAAGGTTTAACATTTACAAAAGTTGCATACGGTAAAGCACACGATGATACAAGTACTAACATTGCTATTGCTTCAGGAACATCAAATGTTTATGTTACAACAAACGGTGGATCGAGTTGGAACACAGTTAATGCAGGCGTAAGTAATGCACAGTTTATTGCATTTGGTAATAACAAATGGGTAGTTGCTAACGAGTCGGGAGATACTTGGGAAAGTATCGACAATGGTAACACTTGGACAGCAGGAACTAACATTGGTGATGTACAACACGATGTTTGTGATTTATGTTTTGGTAATGGACGCTTTGTAGCATCTTGTTATGACTCTCCAAATGATATTTCAACTGTAAACAATAAATTTTTCTACAGTTTTACTGATTCCTCAACAGCAAGTGGTAATACAACTTGGCTTCCAGGATCTGATACAAACGTTGCAGACAATGTTTACATTAACTATGCTCAAGGTACTTTCTTAGGTGTAACTGAAAGTGGAAGTGTTATCCAGTCAGACGATGGTGTTTATTGGTCTGACAGAATTGCACTAAGCGGAACGTTTACAGGTATGGGGCATGGTTGGACGCAAGACGGTCCGGTGTTTTATCCGTTCACTGACGATTCAGTTTCATCAATTGAATATATTACTTGTGGTGCTACAACAAGAGCAACACCTGTAATTGGCACCGGAAGAATACAAAGTTTCTTGATCCAAGAACCAGGTTCGGGTTACGGAACTAATCCACCGAATCTAACTATTATTGATCCGGATATTTCAAAGGCTGTTACATATGATGTTCGAATGGCAAATGGTACTGTAGGACAGATTGAATTTAGTAACAGAGGTACAGGATACATTAACATTGGTGTAACTATCACAGGTGATGGTTACGCAGATCTATATCAATTAGGGACAAGTTTAGTTGTTAAAAATCTAACACGTGAACCAGGACCTGGTGATAACTTATATATTTCTGGTATTAACGATGCGTATTATGCTGTTCAACAAATAAACGATGTTACTGGAACTGTTGGAAACTTACAAGCAACATTAACTATTACTCCAGCATTAGATAGAGCAGAAACACCAGAACACGAAACTGATTTAACAATTAGACAAAAATATTCGCAGGTACGTCTAACAGGTCATGACTTCCTAGAAATTGGTAAAGGTAACTTATATACTTCACAGTATCCATTGTTAACTCCAATTGAAGGTTATGACGTAAGAGACTTCCAAGAAACAGAAAATGCTGGTGGTGGTAGAGTATTCTATACGTCCACTGACCAGGATGGTAACTTTAGAGTTGGTGAACTGTTTAAAGTTGAACAGTCAACAGGTATTGTATCGCTAAATGCTTCTTACTTCGAACTAGAAGGTTTGACAGAACTAAGATTAGGCGGTGTTACACTTGGTGGAACAAATGCTCTTATTAGAGAATTTAGTACAGATCCAACTTTTGCGGCAAACTCAAATGAAATTGTACCAACACAGAAAGCGATTGCTGGATACGTAGATAGTAGAATTTCAGGCGGTGGAACAAATGTTAACGTTAACGCTGTAATTGCTGGTGAAGTTAGAATTCAAGGTAATAATATTACTTCTGAAGCAAACAGAGCCATTAATATTAACACACAAATGAACTTCCAGAAGCCGATCGATGGCGATATGGCGGCTATGGCGTTCTTTACAGGAGCCACAAACTTTGGCTTAGTTGATGAGGGGGATCCTACAACTCCACAAGAGATGGGAGCAGGGAAATAACAGATATGATAAATAGTATTAACACAAGGTTAGGAACTAAAAATGGCTGAGTTTAAACTAGGTAGAATTAGATTTATTTGGAAGGGTGCATGGACATCCGCTAAACAATATTATAAAGACGATGTAGTTCGCTATGGTGGACGCACATACATTGTTAATGCAGGCCATATCAGTTCTAACACATTTACAACAGATATTGCAAATTTTGACCTATTAGCAGACGGTACTGAATGGAAGGGCGATTGGGCACTTACTACAGTATACAAGCCAAACGATATTGTAAAATACGGTGGCTACTTATATGTTTGTAATACAGGTCATACATCAGCGTCAACTGAAGCAGATGGTCTTGAACTAGATCAAACCAAATGGGATTTATTTGCAGAAGGGTTTGATTGGCAAGGCGAATGGGGTGTTAGTACACGTTATAAAGTTAATGACATTGTTCGTTATGGTGGTGTTATGTACTTGTGTACAGAAGCACACACATCAGCGGCAGACCTTGCAGACGGTTTAGAATTAGACGAAACTAAGTGGGATATTTTTGCCAACGGCATGACATGGCGTAATGTTTGGACAGCAACTTCTCGTTATAGAACAGGTGATGTTGTTCGTTATGGTGGCCAAGTTTATGTTTGTAATACAGGACACACTGCCGCGGACACTGATGCATTAGGTTTAGAAGACGATCAAGCAAAATGGGATTATGTACACAAAGGTATTGTATACTTAGGTGATTGGACAACTTCAACACGTTATAAAATTAATGACGTTGTTAAGTATGGTTCAGATATTTGGATTTGTACAGCATTTCATACTTCAGGTGCAACACTTGCGGCTGATGAAGCAAACTGGTCAATCTTTGTACCAGGATTAGAATTTGAAGATAGTTGGCAGAACAATGTAAACTATCAACCAGGCGATGTTGTAACATACGGTGGTTACTCTTATGTTGCTATCACAAACAACTACGGACAAATTCCTTTTAATAATCCAACACATTGGGATTTGTTTACAACAGGATTTACATTCCGAGGCGACTACGACAACAACTATGCATACAAGATTGGTGATGTTGTTCGCTTAGGCGGTTGGACATTTATTGCACTCGCAGACGGTACAGGTAACCGTCCACCAGATGCAGTTTATTGGGACAAATTAAATGAAGGATTGTACTGGAAAGGTGCATGGCAAAACGCTGTCTACTACGACAAAGGTGACGTTGTTAGAGGTATTAACGACGTAAACTCATATGTTTGTATCGCTCCTCATACATCAGAACAAGTTGGTGCAGGACAAAACAGACCAGATCAAGACATTGCAGGTAACTTTTGGAACTTATTAAGTGGCGGCGCTGAAGTTGGTAACTTAACTACACTAGGTGATTTAGTTTACTACAGTGGTTCAGGTCCTACTAGACTACCAGTTGGTTCACCAGGACAAGTATTAAAAGTTAATTCGGCAGGTAATGCTCCTGAATGGGCATACTTTGGTCAGTTAGATGCAGTGTATTATGTTTCACCAGAAGGTGAAGATAATGATGCTCCAGCGGCTGGTGTTACATTAGATAAACCATTTAAAACTGTACAGTTTGGTCTACAACAGATTGAAAAAGGCGCAAGAAATCCTTACGCAACACGACTTCTAAGACGAAACAAAGCATTTATTGTTGCTGAAACTATTGCTTGGGTTGACACACAGGTTATTAATTCAAGTGCTCCGTTTACAGGCTCGTTTACATATACAGCAAGTAACTGGAAAAGAGATTTACGTTTCTTACTTGACGCAGTTGAATGGGATTTAAGCCACGGTGGTAATAGAAAAGTAAGACAAGTTGCTTATGATTTTTTCCGAGTAAATTCATCAAGTTCTTATGTAACTGTTGACGGAATTACAGCAGAATTTGCGGCGACACTAGCATACATTAAAACTTTAATTGATGATGTTATTACACAAGACACTCCGGCAACTGATTATCAAACTGCAAGAAGCGTTTCGCCATTAACATTACAGGTCACTGATTCTACTATAGTAGAAGAAGCGGCCGCTCAAGGAATTATTGAAAATTTAATTGAAATTCCAAGAGCCGCACTTGCTTCAAACAGTGCAACAAGTACAAACTTTACTGTAAGTGATGCAACATATGATCCAATTGAAGGTACACTAGAAATGACAATTGGTAATCACAGTTTAGCAATTAATCAAAAAGTTATTTTAAGAGATCAAGGTATTACATTTACTTGTGCTTCTGATAACCATGCTACACCACTTGCATATCCAAGAGCAACTGACCCTGCTTATAGCACTCCGTTGTCAATTATTGGAACAACAGATATTAAAATTACAGTAAACGTTGGTCCTAGTCCAGAAACTTCAGAACACTTGTTTGTAAGTGCATTAACAAATACAGTTTCACTAGCAACCGGCGGCGGCATTCCAGCAGAGATTGTTGCAAATGATACATTATTCTTAAAAACAGGACAATTTACAGAAGTATTACCGATGGTAATTCCAGAAAGTTGTGCTGTTGTTGGTGACGAATTACGTTCAACAAGAGTTCAACCAGCAGGTTCACTAATTGCTTCAGCAGATGTTCCATACTCACTAGCGGGTATTTTACATATGAAGTCAATCGTTGATGATATTATTTTAAACAATACTGTTACAGCACAATCAGGTAACACAGTAACACAAAACACAGCATATCCAGCAGGTGATGCGGCGGCAGTTACTAAAGCAGAAGGTGTTTGTGATGCAATACATAATTACATCGATTGGAATTTAAATTCAAACGGCACTAATCCTACTATGGAAGGTCAAATGAGTCCCAACAAGGAAGATGGTGTTGTTAATGCTGTACTAAGACTTGAAGAAAACAAAGACTTTATTGCAGAAGACGTAAACAGATATATTATTGCTACATATCCTGCATACACAGATTATATTTCAGGACCTAATGCGGCGGCATTACAAGCAAGTTGTAAGCGTGACGTAAGACGTTACGTTGAAGCAATTCAACATGACATTGTATACGACAGCACTTACAAAGCAATTAGAGCCGCACAACTTTATGTTAACAGTGTTAACGGTTCAACATTAGAAAATATGTTCTTTGTACGTAATGGTACTGGTATTAGAAATATGACACTTAATGGACTTAATGGTACACTAGGTTCTGCTAATACATATGGTACAAAACGTCCAACAGCCGGTGCTTATGTTTCACTTGATCCAGGTTGGGGTCCTGCACACGAAGATGTATGGGTTAAGAATAAATCATGTTATGTACAAAACGTAACTAACTTTGGTAACGGATGTACAGGTCTTAAAATTGACGGCGACTTACACGCAGGCGGTAATGATTCTGTTGTTGCTAACGACTTTACACAAGTACTAAGTGATGGTATTGGTGTTTGGTGTACTAACTTAGGTAGAACAGAACTTGTTTCTGTGTTCTCATACTACGGACACATTGGATACCTAGCAGAAAACGGTGGTAAGATTCGTGCTACAAACGGTAACTCATCTTATGGTACATTTGGTTGTGTGGCAGAAGGTGTTGACGATACTGAAGTTCCAATTATTGCTTTTGCAGATAACAAAGCACAACAGGCAGTTGTTAGTAATGTACTAACTGACGGCGACAGGGTGTTAGCATTAGAATATACTAACGCTGGTAGAGAATATGACACTAACGGCGGCAATGCTGTTATTACAATTACTGGAACAGGTTTTCAGATTGGTACTGTAACTCCAGTAACAAGAACCGCAGGTGTTATGGAAGTAAGACTTCTTAATACTAACGACGAATGGGGCGGTGCTGATTATGTAAGTGCAGGTAACGCGGCACAGATTGGTAACGCAACAAGCATTACAATTTCAAACACTGATACAAACTCATCAGGTGCATTGGTAGGTATGGGTATTTGGCTTGTAGCAGGTTTAGGTGCAGGTCAATATGGTTACATTGACACATATAATGCAGGTACTAAACAAGCAACAATTAGAAAATATTCAGACGGTAGCCCAGGTTGGGATCATATTTTAGGTGAGCCTATTTTATCATTACTTGATAGTACAACAACATATTCAATTGAACCAAGAGTTACTTTCTCAGCACCAGTAGGTGATGGTTCAAGTACTTCAATTAGAGCATTAGGTAGAGCAAGAGTAAGCGATGGGCAAATTGTTGAAATTAAAATATTAGAACCAGGACAAGGTTATGATAACACTGCAACAGTTACCATTACTGATCCAAACAACACAGTTGATGCTCCGTTAGAAATTAGAATTGCTGATGGTGTACTAGCACAACCTACATTTGCTGGATCAACTAATGCAGGTAGAGGAACAGGTTATGAAACTGCATCAGCAGACATTACTGCTACAAAAATTGAAGAAACTATTACTGGAATTTCACAAGCAAGTCCAGCAAGAGTTACAATTGGTGCAGGACACAGTATTACACTTGACGGAACTAAAGTTGAAATAGCGGCAGTAACAGGAATGATTCGATTCTTTGATGCAACTACTTTCTACGCAAAAGTTATCGACGCTAATAATATTGATTTATATAGCGATCCTCTTTTAAATGTCCCAATTGATACAACTCTTGAACCAGCATACACTAGTGGCGGAACATTAACACACGGTGGTGGCTTTATGGACAGATATCAACCAGGAAAATATATTCAGGTTTCTGGTTTACGTGCTGTTCCAAGAGCAGGGTCAAACATTGAGTTTTCAGGACAACCAAACGTATTCTACAAATTGGTTGCAGTAACTAATTTAAGAGGTTCCGATGATGGACCATTTACAGCACAACTTCAAATTTCTCCGGAAATTCCAATTAACAATGCACCGGAGCATGAAGAAGATGCTGAAGTAAGAATTAGATATTCACAAGTACGTCTAACAGGACACGACTTCCTAGACATCGGTACTGGTGACTTTACTAATACAAACTATCCAAACTTACCATTACAGGATCCAGACCCGGATGCTGAAACTGTTGAAGGCGGTGGCGGTAGAGTATTCTACACATCAACTGACCAGGATGGTAACTTTAGGGTTGGTGGCTTGTTCAACGTTGAACAGTCCACTGGTGTTGCGACATTGAATGCTGATGCATTTAATATTTCAGGCTTGCAAGAACTATCACTAGGTAATATTGCACTTGGACAAACAGGAGCAACAATTAACGAGTTCAGCACCGACGGTACATTTGCCGCTAACAGCGACAGTATTGTACCGACACAACGAGCAATTAAAACATATATCACGTCACAGATTGGTGGTGGTGCAAGTACTCTTAACGTTAACCAAATTATTGCTGGTCTAGTACAAATTGACGGGCAACAAATTACTACAACTACTGTAGTGCCGATTAATGTTAAGGCCCAATTCAATTTCCAAGGTGGAATAAATGGGGCACCTGTGGCGCTAAATATGTTTTTGATGGGATAAAGGAGAAAAACAAATGGCAACTGGAAGACTAGGAGCAAGTGATTTAACAGCGGCTTCTAATACCACCGTATATACAGTGCCAACTGACAATTACGCAGTTGTTACATTATCGGTGTGTAATAGAGGTAATCAAGCAATAAGTGTGCGTGTAGCAGTAGCATCTGCAGATACGCCAATTGCCGCTGAATGGATCGAGTGGGAGACAGAAGTTCTCGCACACGGTGTTTTAGAAAGATCAGGTATCGTAATGGATGCCGGCAAGAAATTGGTTGTAAGATCAAGTTCTGCGAACGTAAGTGCAGTCGCGTTCGGTATTGAGACTGCGGCATAAATACATATAGAAGGATAACACAATGGGAAGATATATTACTACAACTGGAACCGCTGGTACTGTACTCAGAACCGTTGGGTCGAGTTACACGGCTGAAGTTAATGATAGAATTTTGTGTACATCGGGTGGTATCACTATTACCCTACCAATTAGTACAAGTTTGTTGGAAAATGACACAGTTCAGATCATTGATGCAACAGGTGCGTTTAGTTCGTCTAACGTAACAGTAGCACGTAACGGTGCGAAAATCCAGAATTTAAACGAGAATTTAACACTAGATATTAACAACTCAGCAGTTACATTAGTTTACACAGGTGCAACATACGGTTGGATTATTAGTGGTACATAAGATAAGGTAGAAATAGCAATGGCGACACTTAGAAGTTTACTATCAGATGTAGAACCAGCAAAGTCAGGTGTTCAACGTCAATTCTGGGTGTGGAACGATAACACAGGCATTGGCAACGGTGGTAGATGCTGTTTGTGGACTGTTCCATCAAACACAGTTAACGTAACATTTGAACTTTGGGGTGGCGGCGGTGGCGGCCATGGTGGTTGTTGCTGTCAGTTTCCGAATAGACCGGCGGCTGGTGGTTCGTATGCTATTAGAACAGTTCAATCTCAAACAGGATGTCAATACACAATCTGTGCAGGCGGTTCAACAGTATGTTGCTGTTTCGGATGTATTGGCGGAAACGGATATCCAAGTTTCGTAACAGGATCTGGTATTCCAACTACTTGTGCGCCAGGTGGATGTGCAGGTAAGGCTTGTTGTTTCACAGACGCATACACTTGTCACCCAAGTTTTGTATGGCAATGTGGTACAGGAGATTGGGGACTTCCACAAATTACAGGAAGTGCAAAAAGAAGTCAATATTGTCACAATCAAATGTGGTCATTCACTACTGGTCCGGCAATGTTTGGCGTTTCAAGAAGAGGAAAAGACTGGTGTGCTGGTAACTTTACCAACACTGGTGCCTGCTTTGGTTGTTTAGCGGCTTTCCCAGGAGGCGGTGGACCAGGCGGAGCGGCCTGCGGAGAACCTTGCTGTTGGGGCGGCTGGGGACAAGCAGGAGCGGTAAAAGTTAGTTATAGTTAATAAGGAATGGAGAAATAGAATATGCCTAGCAATACAATTATTACAAAGACATTTACATATGATCTTCCTGATGACTATCTAGCCCAGACAAATGCAGATGGTAAAACCGCTACTGCCAATTACGAAGGGCCAGATAAGATTTGGGTATTCATTAACAGAGATACTGGACGTTCAGATACATCAAGACTAGTATTAACTGAAGAAGAAAATGGTGCAGATTTTCCTGTACCAGAAGATCAATTTAAAGTCGAAATTAACTGCGACACTGATCCTATGCTTTGCTCATTATTTGATGCAAAAGTTGAATGGGATACTGTTGTAGGACAAACAAACATTGTTGTTAATCTTCCAGATGGAACAACATACGAAAGACCAGATCCAACAGATGTTGATCACACTTATGAATTAGATGAGTGTGCATACAATATGGACGGTACAATTAGCGAAGACGGTACAACTTATACAGGCGGTACTTGGACAATGCAATGGAAGCAACCATGGACTTCATGGGAACAGTTGATTATTGTAAGAAACAATGGTCTTACTGCTTCAGATTCTAAAATTGCAGACGATATGCCAGCGGCAGTTAAGCAAAAATGGCTTGACTATAGACAGGCATTACGCGATTTACCAGCAACATTTGGTTATGGAACTGAAAATGAAATTCCGGCCTATATGGTAAACTTTCCAGTAGAACCGGGTGCTAATATTTTACAAGTAGAGGACGACGAATAAGATGTCTAGTTTAAGAACCTTGCTACAATACGGAACTTCATCAAGCGGCTCTACACCATTGAGAAGTTTACGTGTATACAATACAAATATTACTTCTGTAAATAATGGTGGACGATGCTGTCAATGGACAGTTCCAGCAGGCGCTACTTGGGCGGCATTTGAAGTTTGGGGCGGCGGTGGTGCCGGCGCAGGCGGATGCTGTTGTCAACAAGGTTGGGCAGGCGGCTCAGGTTCTTATGGTAGACGAATTATTGAAGTAACACCAAGCGACCAATTTACAATTTGTGCAGGTGGTACAACCTGTTGTCACTCAACGTGTTACGGTTGTAGAGGATTTCCAAGTTGGGTATGTGGACCGGGTGGTTTTTGTATGTGTTCATCAGGTGGTGCAGAACCAGCAACAAAATGTTTCTTCAGTCAAAACTGTTCGTACAGTGGATGTCAGATGTTCAACTGCGGATGTGTTAACGGTGCTACACTAGCAATTTGTGGTACAACAGGTGGCGGACATGGATCTGCTCACTGTGCTTCAGATATGCACCAGTTTATTCCAAGTGCACCATTTACGGGTGTAACAAGAATGTCACGTTCAGGTTGTTATAGATCATCTGGTCAGGATCAAGGGGATCATGGTGTATTCCCAGGAGGCGGTGGTGCATCAACAACTACACACAACGAAGTATGTTATTGCGGAGCAAAAGGAATGGGCGGACTAGTAACAGTATACTATACGTCAACATAAGGAGTAAATAGTAGTATGTCAACTTTAAGAGATTTTTTATTCGGATACGACGACCCTAAAGCAATTCCTACTGAATTTGCTGTATACAATACAAGTACTACTTCTCCAAATAATGGTGGTAGATGTTGTTTGTGGACAGTTCCAGCAGGTATAGCATACGCAGTATTTGAAATTTGGGGCGGCGGCGCCGCTGGCGATGGCGGATGTTGTTGCCAAATGGGATATCCATCAACTGGTGGATCCTATGGACAAAAAGCATTAGACGTTACACCAGGTGAGCAATTTACAATTTGTGCGGCTGGTTCAACGTGTTGTAGACAAAAAGGAAACTGTCAACTAGGTTACGACTCATACGTTTGTAAAAGCGGAAACTGGTGTGCTAGAGCGTGTGGCGGACGAGTTATGCGTACAGAATGTTTTATGTACAGAACTTGTTATTCATGTTGTAGAATGAGATATTGTGTTCACGGACACAGTGGTATGGACTTTGGTATTGGTTCAACTAACTCAACTGCACAATTAAGTCAATACTGTCACGATAGAGGTAACATGATGATTGCTGACTCTTACGGACGTGGCGGGTTTAGAAACGGACCAAACGGCTGTTGCGAATGGGGCGGATCACAAGGATTTGGTTTATTCCCAGGCGGTGGCGGTATGTCAGCACAAGCATACGGTGAAGTATGTTGTTGTGGATCACCAGGTGCTGGCGGATTAGTATATGTAGTTTACTACTAAGAGGAAAACGATGACAATTATTAGAAAACAATTTAACTATCCTAAGCCCGACGAATATTTGGGTCAGTTTGATAATAATCAATTGATGGGAAGTCATGTTTATGAAGGCCCAGAAACTATGTGGGTATTTGTAGATAATGCCACAAATAAAATTGCACCTATGGCACATATGGACGAAGAAGAAGGCATGGAGTTTACTCCTCCAACAGGAGTAAGAAAAGTTTTTGTTGACTGTAATGAAAATCCAATTATTTGTTCGCTTATGGAATGCGATTGCGATGACGAAGAACACGAACTAGTTTCAGAAGAATTACCAAACGGTGTAACATACTTAACATACAAGGATCCACCACCAGATCATACTTACGAAAAGTTTGATATTGAATGTAACTCAAACAACGAGTGGGTAAAAGTACCAAGTTCAAGTAAAGGTGGACAACCGCATTATCCTTGGAAACAACCACACGTTAAATGGCCACATTTACGTAGACATAGAACTTCACTATTAGGTTGGAGCGACGATAAAACAAATCCAGATATGCCAGCAAGTCTACAAACAGCATGGGCAGAATATCGTCAAGCACTAAGAGATATGCCAGTATCATACGGTGACAGTTTTGATGTTGAAATTACTACTGCTGGTACAGGTTATGAAGTTGGTGACAAAATTAAATTTGCAAACGCAGATTTAGAAGAATGGATTGTTGCTGATGAATTAGTTGCTACTGTAAAAACAGTTGGTACTAGTGGTGAAATTACAGCATTAACACTAAGTGGTAACCAAGCAATTAATGACGGTCAAGACATTGTTGTAGGTAGAGAAGCAAAAGAATTTGCTAATCCTACATACACATATGAAGCAGTTGCAGACGGCGCAAACGCTGGTGCAGATGCTACATTTAGAGTACATAAGTGTCAACGTTATGCGGCTTGGAAGGTAGACGTTCCACGTTCACCTTGCGGTACTGCGTAATCCAAATCTAAACTATCTAAGCACCCCCAAACTTAAATAATTGCATGAGCAATAAAGTTAGGTTTGCGGGTGCTCAAATCCCCGTAACACAAAGTCTAGAAGAAAATAAGAAAAGCATTTTAAAGGCTATTGACTGGGCCGCAGAGAATAACTGCGACTGGCTTCTTACACCAGAAGGATCACTAACTGGTTACTTTCCTAGTTTTGATTTAGAATTAACTAATGGTCAAACAGACATCTCCAAAGCAACGTTTGAAGTAGTAAGTTATGCTAACAAAAAAGGTATGGGTATTGCTCTTGGTACTTTATGGGTTGATGTTGAACATCGAGGAATGATTAGACGCAATCAAATAAGATACTACGATAAACAAGGACAACTGTTAGGTACAACAAATAAACAGTATATTGTAGGTGGTGAAGACTCGCCACACCATAGTTGGGATCAAGTTTTAGCAGATCCTCCAGGTACAACAAAAACACACTATTTAGACGGTGTAAGAACTTGCGGAATGATTTGTAATGATTTTTGGGGAAATGGTTTTAGATTTAATGCCCCGAGTTTACCATTATTGGCAAGTATTCATCAAGTAGAAGTTATATTACATAGTACTAATGGTGACAGAGGAAATGATGCCGACGAACTATGGATGGAATGGCATGATATACATCTAAGAATGATGAGTCATACATATGGTATTCCTATTATTACTGTAGATAGTTGCTGTGATAAATTTGGTAACAATAGAGAACTACCTACAAGCAGTCCTAGCGGAGTTTTATTAAACGGTAAGTGGGCCGTACAAGTTCCACGTACAGGACAACAGCATTTCTATTGGGACTATGTCAGACCTACGCCTAATGAAATGCCACACGAATAAGTATTTGAAACAAAGGAATATAATAAATGTCTAAAAGAAACACAGCCTTTTTTATTAACGGTGGAGCAGGAAGAGTTATTTCAAGTATTCCTGCGTTAGAACTATTTGCAGAAGAAAATCCAGATAACGATTTTATTTTAGTATGTGAAGGAGGTACAGAGTTTTACAAAGGACATCCTGTACTACACAAAAAAGCATACGATGTATGGCACAAAAACTTGTTTGAAGACAAGTTAAAAGATATGGAATTAGTAACTCCAGAGCCATATCGTATTTGGGAATATTATAATCAAAAAGGTAGTCTAGCACAGTGTTATGATATTGAAATTAATGGCAAGGGACTAAGAGAACTACCACGTCCAACCCTTAAATTAAATTCACAAGAAATGATGACTGGACAAAAACTTGTTACCGAAGTTAAAGAAAAAACTAAAAAAGACAAAGTAATTGTATTCCAACCATTTGGTAGAGGAACTATCCACGAAAATGGAATGATCATTGATCCAAGTGGTAGAAGTTTTGAACCTGATAATGTTGTAAACATTGTAAACAAATTAAGTAAAAAGTACGGTGTAATCTTTATGAGTGAGATTGCTATCGAGTTTAACAAACATGGTGTAGAAGAACCTATTGCTATTCCTCAGAATATTGAATTACGTTACTGGTCTGGTATTATTAATGCCGCAGATCACTTTTTAGGTTGTGATAGTGTAGGACAGCACATTGTACACGCATTAGATAAAACAGCAACAGTTGTTGTAGGTTCTACATTTAAAGAAAATATTTCTTATCCAGAAAACGAAAAGTTTGACATTCTTGATATGGGCGAAGGCGCTAGGGTATATTCACCGATTAGAATTACTATAGACGAATGGTCAGACAGAACTAACGAAGGTATCATGCATATGAATGATAAAATTGAAGATATCGTTGTTGAGTCTGTTGACAAAATGATTAAGAATGGCAAACGTGACAAAGCAAAAAAAGAGTAGACTCTTTACATTTGGATGTAGTTTTACAATGTATGCGTGGCCCACGTATGCAGATTTCCTAGCACACAATTTTGATCATTATGAAAATTGGGCGTATCCTGGTTTAGGCAATCGTGCGATTGCAGAACGTATTGCAGAGTGTCATACAAAAAATATTTTTACAGAAAATGACACTGTGATTGTACAATGGAGTACACACATTAGGAATGATTATCATACATTTGTTCCGATGCAATTTGATCCTAATAGTTTTTTACACGTATGGTTTAGAAAAAACAATAACATAGGTTGGAAAACACAAGGCAGTATTTTTAATCCTAATAATAGACAGTTTGTATATGACGATAAATGGGTACAAACATTTTGGGACGAACAAAGTTACCTAATGTACAGTCTAAACGATATGTTACTTACACAAGGACTATTAGAAAGCACAGGTTGTACTTGGCGTATGACTAGTATTGGAGACTTTAGTAAGATGTGTACAGACATTCCTAATGCTACAGACGAAAATATTTCAGATCAAGATAACATTTATAATAATGAAAACTTTAAAATTTACAAAGATGTACTTGAACACAAAAACTTTTTAGAACCAATTGGAACTTTTAGTTGGAAAGATCCTAGTAAAAGTTATGAGTTTGTTAGTCAGCAAGGTCCTTGGCTAGAAGTACACCCTAGTCACACACAACACTTAGATTATGTTAAGGAAGTACTAGCACCTAGTTTAAATTTAGAAGTTAGTAACGAAGCACTAGAGTGTAGTAGTAAAATTGATAGTATAACTGAACGTGATTTTATTTTATTTGAAGAAGAAGTTGTAAACAAAACAAAACACACTCCTGTGTATAGGGGATTTTAATGAAACGTTTGTTTGCCTTTGGATGTAGTTTTACAATGTATGCGTGGCCTACGTATGCAGATTTTCTTGGATACGAATTTGACCATTATGAAAATTGGGGATTTCCGGGTTTAGGAAATAGAGCAATAGCACAACGAGTAGCAGAATGTCATGCTAAAAATAAATTTACAAAAGACGATGTTGTAATTGTACAATGGAGTACACATACACGTAACGACTGGCATACATTTAGAAGTGCAAATTTTGAAAAAGGTAGAGGCGATCCTATTAGAAATACTGATGAAATAGGTTGGAAAACTAAAGGCAGTATTTTTAATTACATGAATAGAGAAATATGTTATAACGATCATTGGATTAATACTTTTTGGAATGAAGAAAGTTATTTTATGCACGGCATGAATAGCATTGCACTAGTACAAGGACTGCTAGAAAGCACAGGCTGTACTTGGCGTATGACTAGTATTGGAGAAATGAACAAGTTAGGTACTGATATGCCTGATGCTCCAGAGTTTGGCGAAAAGACACAAGAAACAGCAGATGTATTTGTTGACAATGAGCAGTTAAAAGTGTATAATAAATTGTTTAGTCATAAAAACTTTTTAGAACCTTTAGGATTATTTGCTTGGAAATTACCAGAAAAAACTTATAAATTTTGGGATCCAAAAAATAATGATTACTGGACAGAAATGCACCCAAGTCACTGGCAACATTGGGAGTATTTAAACACTGTACTAAAGCCAAGTTTGGGTCTTAATACAGAAAATAACGATAAACAATTACGTACAATGAAAAAATTAGATCAATTAAAAGAAGCAAATAGAGATCTTGTTAGTTTTGAAGAAGGTATTTTATCAAACATTGTCGAATATAAACACATTGGATATGTAGGATTTTAAAATGAAGAAACCAGATTTATGGATCGCCGCTATTGCAAGAGGACACAACGCAGGTGTTTGTCTTTTAAAAAATGGCGAAGTAGTATTTTCAATTGAAGAAGAAAGATTAAGTCGTCACAAATACGATGGCGGACCATTGGCTTCTATGATTAAAATTTTAGAGTATACAGATAAGTTAGATTATCTAGTTGTAGCACATACACAAAGTTTAGAACATACAGCAGGTAAAATTGATTTTACAGGCGACGATATGTATACAGGTTTAGCACGTAAACTTGGTTTAATTAGCAGAGACCCTAAACTATTACCTAAGCATCCTCAGGTAATTGATGCAAGTCGTTATCATCATCAATGTCATGCGGCACTTGCATTTTATAATTCAGGATTCAAAGATGCTGTTGCTGTTATTGTCGACGGAGCCGGCACTTTTTTTGATGCACATCTAGAAGGTGAACACAACCCTCCGACAACATTATGGGAAACAGAAAGTTTTTATAATTGTTCTTATCCTCATACCTTTGATCTGTTATATAAACATTTAGGAACAAGAGGTCCTTTGGTTGGTGCTGAGTTTGCTGACTTTGATGGCGGATTCTTCGGTCAAAAAAGTTCTATTCCTAAAGTAGTAATTTCAGAAACTGCTGGTATTGTTAAGACATACGAAGCAGTAACAGACTACTGCGGATTTAGTTTTATCGAAGCAGGAAAGACTATGGGACTATTTCCATATGGTGAAGAAAACAACGAAAACATTCCGCAACTTTTTACAAGTAACCAAACAAGTGCATTGTCAAATAGAAATGTAATTATTCCAACATATCCTAATGGCGCATATGTTAATAGAAACTACTTTGAAACGCTTCGTGATAGACAAGGTCAAGAAGAAGATGTAACACTTCTTAAAAATAGAAGAGATATGGCGTATGCTGTACAAACTCAAACACAAAAACAAGTTGCTAACTTAATTCGTGAAGCAGTTAAAATGTCTGGCAATAAAAATGTTGTTATTTCCGGAGGATACGGATTAAATTGTGTTGCAAATTACTATTACTTAAAAGAATTAGAAGATGAGGGCCTCAACATTTACGTAGAACCTGTTTCAAATGATGCAGGTACAGCAATGGGTGCGGCACTGATGCAACATAGAATGGTAACACAAGATACAACAGTACCTTCACAAAAAGAAACATTGTATAACGGACCTGCATATTGTTATTCGGATACAGAAATCCATAATATTGCAGAACAGTATGATGCTGTAGTGTCAGATGCTACACACGACAATGTTGTAGACTTAATTTCTAATAGAAATATTGTTGCTATTTTCCAAGGTCGAAGCGAAAACGGTCCTAGAGCATTAGGTAACAGAAGTTTCTTATACGATCCAACAGATCCGAATGGTAAAGATCACGTTAACAAAGTCAAACGTAGAGAATATTTTCGTCCATTTGCAGGTAGTATCTTAGAAGAAGATGTACATGAGTGGTTTGATCTACGTGGCATGAAGTCATCACCTACAATGATGTATGCTGTAAACTGTCAGCCAGGTATTGAAGAAAAGATTCCTGCTATTATTCACGTAGACGGAACCTGCAGAATCCAGACTGTTAACGAAAAACAGAACCCACATTACTATAATCTAATCAAAGCATTTAAGGAAAAAACAGGTATTCCTATGGTGTTTAATACTAGTTTTAATTTAGGCGGAGACCCATTGGTAGAAACACTAGATCATGCTGTTGCGACCCTTGCTAAAAGTGACGTAGAATACCTATATTTGCCAGAATATAACAAGTTAATTACAGTTAAAAATTAAATCCTCTTAGGCGATAAATACTACAAAGAGGACTGAAATGTTTGATATAAGAAAATTTTTTGGCAAAGGTTTAAAGAATACAGTATTATTAAAGAACGGCACTAATTTCAGTTACCACGGACCATGGAAGAAAATTACTGAAGATACAGTATTAGATCGATGGTTAGTTGGTGATTTTTGTGCCGCTGAATATACTATTGTAGCAGATCTGTCCACCTTCCAAAAAGAAATTATCAAGTGTCTAGTAGTTGCCGGGCCTAGTACTGCTGAATTAGTGGTATACGGTAGATCAAATCTTGGAAATCAAATTATAGATTTATCAGTAAATGTTAATGATAGTTATGTTAACGTTATCTGTAATGCAAAACCATTAGATGATTCTGCTCCAGGACGCGGCGCTAAAGTTGTTTTTAGTGCAAACTACTTCCAAACACAAAACGTTTTAGTGCCGGCATAAAATTGTGATAAATATGCATAACTGGAGCAACATTAATGGCTGTAACTTATAATCCTTTTGAGTCAGAATACGGGTTTAAAAGTCCGGGATTCATTGTCGACGACGAAGGCAACGTAACTGTAAAAAGTTTAACTTACCTTGTTACAGAAGAAGAAGTAGTTGCAGATCGACTTTACTTTAATCAAGAAGGTACAGGCAGTTCGTCTTATTTTACACAAGACGGTGTACTAACACCTGGCTCAGATGTATTAGCACCAAATCCAACACTGTCGTTTACTAGAGGTGATACGTACAGTTTTAATCTAAACAATTTTGGATACTTAACTTGGAATATTTGGCAAGAAGATCCAAACGGAAATTCGCAAACTACAATTACTGTAGGCTCAGAAACTATTCCAGTAATTTTATATAACGAAGGTATTACTTATAAAATATCAGATGACGATACACAAGTACTAGGTGGATTGTCTGCACAAGGTAAAAATACAGGAGTATTTTTCTTTGAAGTTCCACCATTAGCACCAGATAGATTGTATTATGGTAATGGTACTGGTGCTCCATACGGTATTATTAATACAGCAGATCCAACTATTACTGGTGTAGGTAGTTTTAGTTCCTTAAATGTTATCGGCGATGCAACCTTTAGAGGCCAAGATGCAGAAATTACTATTGCCCCACAAGGAGCATATGGAACTGTAACTATTAATCCGCAAGGTGCTGGAACAATTAATAATATGTATGCTAGTGTTTTAACATTAACAGCAACAGAAACAGTTAATTTAAGTCCGGTAAATCAAAATGTTACTATTAGTCCTAGCGGTTCGGGGAAACTAGTATTATCATCAGGTGTAGAAGGGACTATGGAAAATATTGCTATTGGCCAAACGTCACCACAGGATGCCTCGTTCAAGGCTCTAAATGCCGAGAATGGGTTAAATAATACAGTTATTGGGAACGTTGTTCCTCAAGCGGCAACATTTACACAAGTAACAGGAAAGAATGCACCAGTGAGCGGAAAACACTTAACAAACAAACAGTATGTAGACAATACAGTAGCCGCATTGGCTATTGCATTAGGAGTATAAAGGCAGATGGCAAAACGTAAAATTAACGATTATATATTTCACCAAGGTATTCCTTACAGCGAAAACTTGATGCCTAATGCCTATTGGCTAATTCAAAACAATGTTGAGTTTATTGTTGACGAAGTTCGCGAATGGATTAACTACAAGATTTTAAACGCAAATTCTTATACCCCAACTGATGTAGTTTATACACCAGGAACCGGTGTAATGGTAATAACAATCGGCACACACAATATTATTCCGGGTGATGCTATTAGAATTGCTACAAACGGATTAACATTTACTTGTGCTAGAGATAATAATGCATCAACCCATTCTTATCCAAGAGCCACTGGCGTGCCTAATTCTACTGGACACGATCCTTCATACGACACACCTGTAGAAGTTCTTGCTACAACAAGCACAACTATTACAGTTAATGTAGGTATTTCATCAGACAGTACTGTTCACACGTTTGTAGGAGCATTACCAAATGCTATCACAGACAACTTTGACGGCTATGTAAACGATAGCGACGACAAGTGTGAACGTGATATGCGTTATAACCTAATTGGCGGCGACGAATATAATACAGTTACAGATCAGCCAGGCGGTTTATTACACGATATAAGATATGGCGGTAACGAACAAGCACGTTATCTTGCTTCTAAATATTGGGATAGAGCAATTCCACAAATTGACGGAGACCGCTGGCCTGAAAAAGCGGCAAAAGCCTTTGCTAGACTTTTAATTAACGATTACATTTTAACTAACACAGCATTTCCATCAAGACAAAGTGTAACTACACAAACAATTAACAGTGAATACATTGCTGAATCAGGTGCAGGCGATCAAGTAACAAAAGTTCTTGTAGATACAATTGGTAAAGTAATTGTAGAAGGTACTTCCTTTATGCCCGACCTAGAACACGCTAAAATTAGTAGATGTTTATTTCCAACAAAGGTCACGCAGGATAACTTATTATTAATTACAAATACTACAAACAATAATGTATTGTTTAACTTTAGTGATCCTTCAAAAGGTGCAAGTACAAAATATGTTTATGACAGTGTTGAATTTACACCAACATATGAATATTTTAGTAAGTTCTTAGAAACTACAGATACTATTACACAGGTTTTATTTGATGTTGATACTAGAAACAACGAGTATCTACCAAATTCTAGATCATTAATTGCTAATAACAAAGAATTTTTAAAAGACGAAGTACGTGCTTGGATTGCAGATAATGTAGCAAATGCTAGTGCGTTTACACCAACTAATGTAGTTTACACACCTTTGACAGGTGTAATGGTAATTACACTAGGCGCAGGCCACGGTTTAGACACTGGAGATTATATTAGAATTGCTCCTAACAGTTTAACATTTACTTGTGCAATGGATAATCATGCTACAGAACATAACTATCCAAGAGCAAGTGGTTCAAATGCTCCAGGCGGACGCGATTATGCCTACGATTCTGCGTTACCTATTTTAGCCGCAGACGCAACAACTGTTACAGTTAACGTAGGTGTTTCTACTAATAAGTCAGAACATATTTTTGTAGAAGCAGACACGAATTCGGTTTATGATATTTGGTACAACTACACATACAATTCTGCTAAGTGTGAACGTGATACAGGTTTTAACTTAGATGCTATTGCACTTGATTTACAATATGGCGGTAACACAAATGTTAGAGATACAGCATCTAAATATTGGGTAGGACCTACTCCACAAATTGACGGAAGTAGAGTACAAGAAATTAAAGCCAAAGAGTTTTTAAGAGATTTAATTAATAATTTCATTTTACCTAAATCAGTTTGGCCAACAAAGCAAACAGGAACTCCAGAAACAACACAATACTTTGGTAACGGTGTAGCAGAATTAGGAACTGGAGCAAGAATTACAGAATTAATTGGAATCATTACTACTGTAATTGAAAACGGATTAGGATTTTTACCGACCGAAGAACAGTCTACGATTTGGAGTGAAAACGATACTTTATCAATATTTGTTGACCAAGGTGATTTGAAAACAAGACCATATGACTTTGGTACTGACGCTATTGAAAGACACAGAGTTGCAAACGCTCTATCAATGCTTGATGCTGACTTTGAGTATGGATTACAACCTACTAAGTGGCAGGCGATTGGTACAATGCGTGGTTATCCTTCAACATACGAAGTACCAGGAACAGACACAGCAGTACAAGACGTAGTAACAGACGCATCAGATGGCTCAAGCGGAGTTGGTCAATCATTAATTACAGTTACAACAGTTGGCCCACACGGTGTCGAACCAGGCCAACCTATTACTATTAGAGGTTTAGACGGTGCTGTACAAGGTAACGGTCGTGCTGAAGGTACATTTATTGTAAACACAGCACCAACTAATAATACATTCACTTACTATGCAAAAGCAAAAGTTGGTACAGTTGCTGGAACATCGTTAGTAACATTCTATACAATTTTAAGACAAGCGGCATTTTATACAGGTGCTGATATTCAAGGTGATACTCCATCTTATGAAGTAACAACTCAAGGTTCAGCAGGCTCGTTTTCACTAGCACTTGGTTCTGCTTCAGGACAAGATAGACTAGCAATTCAAGGAAACCCACCAGAACTCGGTGCTCCACTTGTATCAACTAGTGGCGGTATTCCTTTAGGTTCTCAGGTAACTGGTTCTGTGGGTGCAGGTGGAATTATTACAACACCAACTACAACGTCAGATACTCCACAGGGGTCGTTTACAATTGATGTAGAAAATGCTTCCGCAGTTGAGATTGGTTCTGCTGTCGATAGAGGTGATGCTACTGCGGCTTTCGTTACACAAGTTGTAGGAAATACATTAACAATTGACACTGCGACAACTAGAGAATTGATTGGTAATAATGTTACGTACACAGGACTAACAGGAGCAAATGATAGTTCAATTGGTAACGGTGCTACATTTGATGTAACAAGAACAACTGGCGTATACAATGTTACTATTGCCGACACTGGTCAAGATTATCAAATAGGTGACAACATTGTAATTAGCGGTGGTCAAGTTGGCGGAGCAGACGGAATAAATGATATACGTATTATTATTGAAACTGTTGATACTGGAGGCGAAGTTTTAACATTCACTTTCTCAGGTGACGGCTTTGATGGCAACGGAACATTCTTTACACAGAGCGGAGAATTACAAGGCGGTACAGGTACTGGTGGTAATTTTGATGTTACATATACAAACAATGTATACACAGCAACAATTTCATCTCCAGATACATCCTCTGGTTACACAATCGGTGACGTATTAAGAATTGACGGTTTCGAACTAGGTGGTACTTCTGTAACTAACGATCTTACAATGACAGTTGACGCCATTGGTGTTGGTGGATCTATTACTAGTGTTGTAAGTTCAGGTACAGCAGTTGACGCAGATGTTTCTTATCCTTCGCCGACACGTACATCAAATACAGTTGCAGGTGTTGATGCAGACTTTAACATTCAACGAATTGGAACTTCGTATTTTGTTACTATAACAAATGGCGGTTCAGGTTATTTGGCCGCTGAGACATTTACAGTACTTGGCTCAGAATTAGGTGGTACCGATGGTATTAACAATGCTACTGTTACTATTACATCAGTTGGTGTAAGTGGTGATATTACTGGCGCTTCAGTTGCTGGTACTGCGGCTAACACCAAAGCATATCCGGTAATCACTACAGCACAACGAGTTGTTGGTAATGGAGCAGAATTTACAGTTGATTTGGCAAACGGGACATATACATTAACATTAGAGTCAGCAGGACAAAACTATGGCGTTGACCAAGAACTTATTATTAGAGGTACAAATCTTGGAGGTGCAAGTCCTACTAATGACGTAACTATTACAGTTACAGCAGTACAAGCCGACGGCGGAATTACTACATATACATTTGCTGGCACAGGTGCAACAGGTAGTGGAAGTTATAATGCAGTCATTGGACAAAATGACTCTAACGCAGGATCTAATGCAGTATTTGACATAACACGAAGTGGTGGAAACTATACATTAGTGATAGCAACTGATGAAGGTAGTGGATATAAAGTAGGTGATAGAATTATTATCCCTGGAGACGAACTTGGAGGCGCAACACCTACAAACGATTTAACATTGCGTTGTACACTTGAGTCAACTGAAGGAAATTTTGTTGGTATTAGTGCTAGTGGTACAGCAGTTTCAGGCGACACTTTAGACCTTTATAGTTCTGTAACAATGTCAGAAGAAACTACTTCAACTATTGCACAGTCAACTGTTATTACGTACAGTGCATTAGCAAGTATTAGAATTACATTTAATACACCACACGGACTTGTTCCTGGTGATTCGTTTGCTGTTACAGTAGGATCAGACGACGGATCAAATAACCATGCACTTGCGGCTGGACCTTTTAGTGCAACAGCAGTTCCGAGTTTAACAACTTTAGAATATCAATGTAGATCGCCAGGCTTTATTGATACTGGTACAAACAACGATACTCCTATCATTGGTAACGTTTATCCAAGACCAGATTCGTTCTTTATTCACAGACCATATGACGGTGGTGTACAGTTAGGAACGGGAGGACCGCAACACGGTGCTCAGGCAATTCGTCAGAGTAAAAAATACATTCGTTACCAATCAGGTAAGGGTATTATGTATACCACTGGTGCTCTATTTGCACCAAGTTACAATATTCTTAATATTACCTCTGACGGTACAGTTCCCGGTTCTACTATTACTGTTACTACAGATGAAACAGAACACGGTTTACAAGTTGGCGGTATAATTAAAATTATTGGTGTTGACACATTAGGATACAATGGAACATATACTGTTACAGATGTTAATGACGAAAACGAATTTGAAGTACTTGCACACACTACACTAGGATCAACTAATCCAGAACTAAGTTCAGAGTGTCAAGTATCATTAAGCAAGTTCCATGGTGCAACTGTGCGTTCAGGCGCATTTGATGATCAAAATGGTATCTTCTTTGAATATGATGGTACACAATTTAGTGCTGTACAAAGAACTGCTACATTGCAGTTAGCAGGTGTTGTGGATATCGAAGTAGATGCAAACACTGTTACAGGTAGTGGAACAAGATTTAGAGAACAATTAAAAGCAGGCGACAGAATTGTGCTTAAAGGTATGACACACGTTGTAACAAATGTTGTTAATAATACTACTATGTATGTTGCACCTGACTTCCGTGGTGTTACAGATGTTAGAGCAAGTAAGATTTGTTTGGTTAGAGACAAGAAAACAGAACAAAAGAACTTTAACAAAGACCGAGGTGACGGTACTGGACCAAGCGGATACAACATTGACATCAGTAAGATGCAGATGGTTGGTATTCAGTATTCATGGTATGGTGCTGGTTTTATTGACTATATGCTACGTGGTTCAAATGGTGAGTTTGTATTCATGCACAGAATGAGAAACTCAAACGTAAACACAGAAGCATTTATGCGTACAGGTAATATGCCGGTGCGTTATGAAATTACCAATGAAGGACCAAGTGGCAAACTATCACAAGATATGGATGATTCACAGCAATTTATTCCATTGCAAGAGGCTAGTTTCTTCCCACCAGATGGTGGCGTTGTTTACATTGATGGTGAAATGATTAGATTTACTGGTATAAGTGGTAAAAACTTAACTGGTTGTACTAGAGCCGCAACAATGACTAACTTTGCATCAGGTGCTACAAGAACATATTCCGGTGGTGGAGCAGAAGCACATACAAGAAACACAGGAGTTGTGTTAATTAGTAACACTGCTTCTCCAAATATTTCACACTGGGGTTCTGCATTTATTACAGATGGTGGTTTTGACAGTGATAGAGGATACTTATTCTCATACAAATCAACCGGAGTTCAAGTTACTACAACAAGAACAACATCATTCTTGCTTAGACTAGCGCCATCAGTGTCCAACGCACTAGTTGGAGACTTAGGTGAACGTGAACTTCTAAACAGAGCACAGTTACTACTTGAAGGTCTTGAGATTACAACAGACCAACCTACAACAGGGGACACGGGCGGTATTGTTATTGAAGGTATTTTGAATCCACAGAACTATCCACTTAACCCATCAGACGTTGGTTGGCAGGGGCTATCAGGACTTGCACAAGGTGGACAGCCAAGTTTTGCACAGGTAGCACCAGGTGGTTCTACTAACTGGAACTCAGGTGACATTCCGACTACTGCTGACGTTACTACCCAAGCACCAATTACTGCAAGTATCACAGGTGTTGATAGAGGATATAGAAGCAATAACGATTACTGGGATAATGCTGTAAGAACAGGAAGAAACTTCTTCTGGATTCAAGAGTCATTTTATTCTGCTAACACAGATTTATTCCAAACTGGTATTGAAATTGATTCTCCAACATACTTCCCTGCAGGAACTACTATTACACAGATTGGTTCATGGACAACTTCTTCTGCTTCTTCTGGAACAATTAGACCAATCTATCTAAGTTCAAATGGGTTACAAAACGTTACTAGTGGAAATGTTAACTTAACATTTAAGAGAACATTTAAAGATGCACCTACTAACAACATCTTCTTTAATAAGACTAGTTTTGAAAATGCTGGTGTAGCACAAGGTACAAACGTAAGTGACACTAGATTCCCAGCAGGAACACAGGTAACGTCATTAACTTTAGAAAGTTATAACAGTACTGAATATTACAGTGTTGTGTTTAACCAAACTTCAGACAACAGTGCTATTACTGCAGGTACTACAACTATTGAATTTGAATTTGTGCAACCACCGTTTGCTCAACCAGGTGAAACAATCTTCTCATTCATTGCACAACCTGGAGAGCGTTCAACACTAGACTTGTCGTTCATTAAAGAATTGACCAACACTACACTAGGTGGTAGAGGTACATTCCCGAACGGGCCAGACGTACTAGCAATTAACGTGTATAAGACGTCAGGCGCGGGTATTACCAGTAATATTGTACTACGTTGGTCGGAAGCACAGGCTTAATCTAAAGTCGGCGGGGGATTATTTTTCTTTATAACGTCTTTTTGACTGTCACCTGGTATAATGCGGTAGTTATCTTCAACACTATCAGGTGTACTTACTTCACTAATAGAACTATTAGGCTCTAATGCTATAAGTTGGTGTGGTTGTAATGGAGGATTATGCCAAGTGTCGCCAGGAGCAAGTTCTTTTGTATATAAAACAGCATCTTTTGTATCAATCCATTTAACTTCAAAGCGTCCACTGTTAACAAACCACGTTTCGTCCTTCTCTTTATGAAAATGCATGGAAAATTTTGAGCCTGCTTTTTCAAATACCATAATTTTACCACAGTACTTGTCGTTGGTTGCCCAGATTAACTCGTAACCCCAGCCTTTTTCTACTTTACCTTCAAGTCGACTCATTTTTTACTCCATTTATCTCTAAATTTTTTATATGCACCTCGAAATTTACTTTGAAATATCATATTACTGATAAAACTTGCTTCATATTTTTCTTTATCTTCGTCTTGTACCGAAAAATTCATGTCTGCAAGTTTAATTGGCACATACATTGCTAAAGGTGTACCTTTTTCTATCAAAAATTCACCTTCTTTTTTAATTAGTAGTTGTTGATTAACCTGATGGCTCCATTCGGTATGTGTTACACCAGGCATACACTCAAAAATTTCATTAAAATCATAAAACATTGGTAATTGCATCATTGCCCAACCTGGACTTGTGCGTACACGCCAAGGGCAATCTGTTTTTGCAACACATAAAAACTGATTTTTTACATTTTCTGGTAAATGATTTCTAAATTGCTCACCATAATGTAAACTCATGGTAAAATCTTCATTACTTGAATGCCATGCAAAGTTATCTTTATCAACTTTTATGTGAAAATCACACCACATAGTAACTACATAGGCATTTTTAAAATAATCTACAAAGCCAGGACAATTTTTTAGTGTACCTTTGTCAGTGTAATTGTCCTCTTGTAAAAATTGAGGCATATTTTTAAACCAGTTAGGTAAAAATTTAGTGGCTGGTTGTATTGGTTCTACTTTTGATAACCCCGGAACTACACTCCACCACTCAACTTTACAATTATTTTTATTTTGACTCATGTATCCATTCTTCCGGTCTGATAAAGGAATGATCGATGTGTGATAGAGTATTTTTCATATCAGCACAAGTGTATTCTTGATATTGACCACGTAAATTCTCAGGCATAGGAATTTGTACAATTTTTGCATTGTATTTTTTAGCCACTGCTTCAGCAATACTCTTAAAAGAACGTGCTACACCAGTGCCTACGTTAAAAATACCACTTTCATCAACCTCTAACATCTTTTCGTGAATTAAGCAAACGTCTTGTACGCTAATGAAGTCACGAAGATAGTTTTCACTGTTTTCAAAAAGTAAAATTTCGCCTGTTTCTTTGGCTTGTTTTGTAAATTTAGTTACTGGACTGGCTTGATTAGCCTTGTGACCTTCACCGTGACCGTAAACATTAAAATATCTAAATCCCTGGATGCTGATTTTAAAATCGTTTTTAAATTCGTTAATCCATCTATCGATCAAATACTTGCTCCAAGCATACGGACTCTGAGGGAAACATTTTGAATCCTCACAAAATCCGTCATAACCAGGACCGTATACACTTGCTGAACTAGCATATTGTATGCTGGTACCCATCATATCACAGATTTCAATTAGTTTCATTGTAAATTCATAGTTTTGCTTTAATACTTTTTCTACATCATGTTCAGTAGTACTTGAAATAGCACCTAAATGGATAACACGATCGTATAATGAAGCATCCGGGTACTTGTTTTCTTGCCATTCCCAACCTTCTACATCGTGCCCTTTATACTTTAGGTATGAAGCAAGATTACTTCCAATAAAACCTTTGTTTCCTGTTACTAAAATTTTCATTCTTTTATTTTCTCTATAATGCTTGTTGTCGAACTACCTTCAACTGTTGGAAAAATTTCAACAGGATACAGTTCATGACCGACAACTGTTTCAATTGTATAATCTCCGCCTTTAATAATCAAGTCCGGATTTACTCGTTTTAGTGTTTCGAGTGGCGTGTCTTCGTCAAATATAATAACTTCATCAACCCATGGTAACAACTCGAGGTTGATTTTACGTTGCAGTTGATTATTAATAGGACGGTTTTCACCTTTTAGTCGTTTTGTACTGTTATCACTGTTAATACCAACAATTAATTTTTTACCTTTTGACTTGGCAAATTTTAATAGTTGAAAATGTCCTTCATGTAATAGGTCAAATACTCCATTAGTCCAAACAACTTTAGGTTTCAAATCATCTTTTGTTATTACTGCAACACCTCTATGTTCAACAGTGCGTGCCGCGGCATAGCAAGCCATTTGACAACTATCAAAAATTGACATTCCTTGCTCTAACCCATAAGCAATAACAGCAAGAACAGTATCACCTGCACCGGTAACATCTGCAACTTCGTGTACAGGTTCTTGAAAATGTTTATATTTTAAATCATCAGCCAAAACATGAATACCTCGAGGACCATCTGTTACTACAAAGTACTTCCACCCGTATTCTTTCATTTTTAAAAGTGCAGTTTCTTTTTTAAATTCGCCAAACCAATCCTTATACTCTTTCATGTTAGGTTTAACAAGATATGCACCTTTATAAAACTCGGGTGTTTGTTTGGGATCAACTAAAACTTTCTCAGTTTTTCTTAAAATATTACTAATTGTGTCTTTTTGAATAGTTCCTTTATTGTAATCACTAACACAAACAATATCACTGCTAGTTAATGAACTGTTAAGTTTTTCAAAAGCACCAAATCCGTTATATTTTTCTTCTCTGTCCCATCTTAAAATATGCTGTCCACCCTGACCAACTAGTCTTGTTTTTGTTGTAGTTGGATAATTTTCTACTGATGTGTTAACTTCTAAATTAGTATCTTTTAAAAGTTCTAAAATTTTGTATCCTTCTTTGTCAGCACCAATAAAACCATATAAGCCTACTTCTCCGTTTATAGAAGAAATGTTTAATGCTAGATTTCCAGCACCACCGATACTGTATTTTTGTTCTGTTTCTCGTAAAACTGGAATAGGGGCTTCAGGACTTACTCTATCTGCTACTCCGTGAATCCAGCGATCTAACATAATATCGCCAAAAACTTTAATCATATTAATTCTCTAACAAATCAATTAAATCAAAGACTGTTTTTAATTTGGTTTGGTTTGTTTTGTTTTGAAGGGTATTGCGTAATCCTTGATGCAATGGTTTAGGCCATTTATTAAATGATGCCCAAGCATAACCGTCGTGTTCTTTATTTAGACTAGGAAGAAACTCTTGTTTAACAACCACCAAATAGGTATGAAAGTTAAACTGCTCATCTGTGCTTACAAAAGTTTCTAAAGGTATTGTTTTAAGGATTTTTGGAGTATCACCAACTTCTTCTTTGATTTCTCTTTTAAGAGCAACAATAGGAGTTTCGTCAGCCGTACCAGTACCGCCTACAAGGCCCCAAACATTATTTTGTTTGCTTTGAGTCCTGTGTAAGAATAAGAATCTTTTGGTATCTAGTGCATAAAATAATGCACCACTGCACGAAATCTTCTGGCTCATACTAATAATTAGTTAGAATTCTATGCGCCAAGTTCCGTTTCGATATTCGCCTTCAAAAGAAAGTACCCATTCACTGCCAGTCCATTTATACTGAACTCCGGTGTTTAGATTAGTAGTGTATTTGATTGTGGTTTCTGTACTTGCATCAAACAAGATAACCCATTTTGCACCATCCCATTCAATAATGTCATTTTCACTTGCAATAAAGTCTGTATTGTCATTGTTTTTCCAAGCAGTAGGACCACTAGCATTACTAGGATCACCAATACTATCTAACAATAATATTCTTATTCCTGCTTGTTTAACACTTGCTGGGTTCCATGTTTTAGGATCAATAATATAATCAATTTTATTTCTATCACCTGTGCTACCTGTAATAACAGTGTCGCTTGGAATAGTATCTTGGTCCCAAGTAATTGCAAGTTTAGTAGGATCATTTGGATTAATAGCAACAGCGCCATTAATACTACTTGATAAATCTGATCTAGTTAATTGTAGTTGACTTAACCCTGGTCTAAATTGTCCAGGCATCGAGTCAATAAATTGTGACCATAGTGTGGAACCTACAACACCTCTGTAAATTAACTGTGCCTCATTTCCTAATACTAATAGTTCGTAATCTTGGTAAGCACTAATAGCAATACTTGAAGCATCTTTCTTAGTAGATTCGGTTCTATTATCAGAAAGTGTATCTGCTTGTGTGACCTGCTCATCATAACTATCAGCGTAGCGTTTGTATTCAGGTGTTGCCTCGCCTAGATCAATAGTACCGTCTTCTTCGTTAAAAATACTCATAATAACACTTGTAATGACACCTAACTTTTTAACCTTAGCAGGAGGAGAAATCCAAATGGGTGTTTTAAATGTTAGTGTGCCTACGTCAATTTCACTTTCTGTACCCATCGGAATACTTCTGCCACTCCAATTAACACTTTCTAAATCTACAACACTTAAACTAGTCCAGTCAACATAGTTGTCTGTAGTTTGTATTTCCAAACTTGGATTAAACAGCATTAAAATTTGTTCCATAATTTGTAATTTTTGATCTGTATTAGTTGACCAAATATCACAATTAACTGTTAATATGTAAGGTGTTGGCATTAGTCTTTCAACAGTAACATTTTTACCTTGTGTGTTTAAATATTCTTGATTATTAGAGTCATATTCTCTTTCTCTAATATGAACTTTACTAACGTGTGTAGCATCTGCTAAACGATCTCTGTCTAATTCTAAACCAGTCATATAGATTGCCATACGTGGCGCACTTGGAACTTTGTTCTCAGAATTATCTCTAAGAATATGACCAACTTGACGGGTGATATCTCCATACATTACAGGAACTTGTTTTAAATCACCGTCGCCGTCTTTATAAGAAAAATTACTCATCATTCTAATTAACTGAGTAATATATCTTCTTATCTGACCGTCATAAAAGTGTTGCATTAGTTATCCGCCTTAGGTCTAAGTACTTTAGACAAACTCTGTCTTTCTTCAACAGTTTCTCCACCAATAGTGGTTGATTTTGTATTGTTAACAAAATCTGTTTTATAAGTTTTGCGATCGTTTGTTTGAGTCATTGTCATTCTTACGTTATCTTCTTGTTTAACCCAACGCTGTCCGTCATATCTAAATAGTCTGTTTGGCATAAAATCTGTTCTCAAATAAAAGTCGCCTACTGTACTTGCTAATGGGAAAGAACTGCCAAATCCAAACTGTTCACCATTAGGCGGAATACCATCACCAATTAAGTAACCTTGGTATCCAGTTGCCTCTGGAGTTTGATTAACTCTACTAGCATCTAGGTTTCCACTAGCAATACTAGCATCAATAAGTGTTTCGTCAGCACCGACAAGTTCTGGATTGCCCTGTGCATCAACTTGAAGTGTATAAAAACTAGTTGTATCATAACCTGATTTTGCCGCATCTGATTCTGCTTGTTGTATAACTGCATTATTAATCTGCATTTCTTTTTCGTAGGTAGAAAGGACATCACGTAATGTATTTGTACTTCCTTCTTCTGCAGGTAAATCAAGTATGTCTTTAAATTCTTGAGAGTCTACTATTTGTTTTAGTTTTACTCTATATAAATGTGGATACCAAGTTTGTGTAAATCCTTCTGCGGCTCTGTTTACATCTTCTACAACGTAAAAACGTTTTAATGCTACTTGATAATCATTAAGTGCATTTTCGTCTTTTAAATGTGGAAGTTCAAAAACATCACCTGGCATTACTTTTCTGCCTAATGTTTTTACACTATAATTAATAGGAATAGTCATAAACAATGTATCATTGGTTAAAAATAAACCAAATTGACTCATATCAAAGTCAACATCTTGTACATTATAAATTCCACGTATTGTATAAATGTCCGGATCGTACTTACGATCTCTATTCTCCATAAACAACATATCCTGTATGTTAGTTTCTTTTACAGCGTCATAATGAGGCTGTGTAGGAGTAGCATCCTCTTCGTCGGGATTTTTAGGCCCTAAATACTTGTGGACAAATACATCAGTTCCGCCAACAGTAAACATCTCGGTGATGGTTTTGTCGAGGAAATCGTAATCTTTGCCCTTTTCCGGTTTATATAAACTTATTCTTGGCATAACAATAGTATTTATCGTTAGCATAAATACAAGTGGAGACCGAAAAGAATTATGGCAACTTTACAAACACAAAAACAAGAGATTTTCGACTATGTAGAAGCAATGCTTGGCGGAGGCATGGTTGATGTTGAATTAGATCCTAAACATTACGAAATTGCACTTCAAGCGTCGTTGGACAAGTTCCGTCAAAGAAGTGATAATTCTGTTGAAGAGTCATATTCATTCTTAACTACAGTAGTTGATCAAAACGATTACACACTTGATCGTAACATTGTAGAAGTTCGTACAATTTTCCGTAGATCAATAGGGTCAAGAACAGGTGGCGGCGATGGCGGAACATTATTTGAGCCATTCAACTTAGCCTACACAAATACATATTTGTTATCTAGTTCAAATATGGGCGGTCTTGCTACATACAACTTGTTCGCAAGTTACCAAGAACTGGTAGGACGTATGTTTGGTAGTTTTATTGAATTTAATTGGAATACTACTACTAAAAAATTAACACTTTTACAACGTCCACGAGCAGAAGAAGAACTATTACTTTACTGCTACAATCATCGTCCTGATTCAGAATTATTTGCAGACTATCTTGCAAAACAATGGATTAAGGATTATACACTAGCCAAATCAAAATTCATGCTAGGTGAAGCACGTTCAAAATTTGCTACTATTGCTGGCCCACAAGGCGGTAGCACACTTAATGGTGATGCTCTTAAAGCAGAAGCACAAGCAGAAATGGAAAAACTTGAAGAAGATCTTAAAATGAACGTTGCAGGTGGTGTTGGATACGGCTTTACAATTGGTTAAAAACCATTTGACAAACTCCTAACTTTATCATATACTATATACTTCTACTTAGGAGATATAGATGATCATTGGTATTTGTGGTTTAATCGGTTCTGGTAAAGATACTGTAGCACAGCATTTAATTAACAACCATAATTTTGTTAAAATATCTTTTGCAGACAAATTAAAAGACGCTGTTAGTGTTATGTTTAGTTGGGATAGAGAACTACTAGACGGCAAAACAGACGAGTCAAGAGAATGGCGTGAGCAAGAAGATCCTTTTTGGACAGCAGAAACCGGACGCAGTATCACTCCAAGACTAGTACTACAAGAGTTTGGTACAGAATGTATGCGTGAAGGATTCTATGACGGTATTTGGGTCAGTCTAACCAAGCAACATATTCTTAATAATCCTGATACAAACTTTGTTATACCAGATGTACGTTTTCCTAACGAAGCAAAAATGCTTTACGAAATTGAGGGCGAAGTTTGGCGAGTAAAACGAGGCCAAGATCCTATGTGGTTTAGAATATATCAAGATGTAGGTGTTGAGCCTAAAGATGTACACCCTTCAGAATGGGCATGGGCACATACTAAGTTTACTCAAACTATTGAAAATAACGGAACACTAGAACAACTTAGAAGTCAGGTGCAAGATCGCCTTGTTTCCACCGGACGCCTTCTCTCTGCATAGCAATCTGACAGTTTGCACATATAGTTTTAAGATTACTAGGTCGACAGTTTTCTAGGTTACCATCAATGTGGTATACACGTAGTTGTTCTTTATAACTTGCTTTGAATCCGCATTTTTCACAATTTGTTAACTGACGGTATCCGGACTGGTACCATCTTGGCTTCTTAGGCTCTCCATTTCTTAAGCAGGTATCACATTTAGTTCTATAGAATGTTTTACCATTCTTCTTGTAATTAACTGCTACAGGACGCTGTCCACAACTACATAAAGGTCTCATATAGGTATTTATCATACCTTTTTTTGCCCTTTTTTGACTATAATAAAGTATAGAAAAACAATCAATGACATAAATACTATTAACAAACTTATGTTAAGTTCAACAGGAGAGCATAAATGGCAAACTTAGTATCACCAGGTGTACAGGTTTCGGTAATCGACGAAAGTTTTTATACCCCAGCGGAACCGGGTACTACCCCAATGATTTTTGTTGCTACTGCACAAGACAAAGCGAATGCAAGTGGCACAGGTACAGCAAGAGGCACAACGAAAGCAAACGCTGGCGTTCCGTTCTTGCTAACATCACAAAGAGATTTATCCGAGACTTTCGGAGATCCATTATTTTATACAGACAATAACAACAATCCAATTCACGGTTCGGAACTAAATGAATATGGCTTACAAGCGGCTTATTCATACTTAGGTGTTTCAAACAGAGCATGGGTTGTTAGAGCAGACATTGACTTAGGAGAACTCCAAGCATCAGCAACTGCTCCGGCGGCTGATCCAGCAGACGGAACTCATTGGTTCGACACTGGTTCAACTAGATACGGGATCTTTGAATGGAACGGCAACGCTGTAACATCTACAGGCGGACAAACATTTACTAACAAAGTACCTACAGTAATTACAGATGGTACTAAACTTGAAAACTTTAATTCGGGTACTGGCGCAAACGACGGACCAAAATCTTCTGTTGGACAAATTGGTGAATACGCTGTTGTTGCTACTACTACAATTAACAGAGTTTGGTACAAGAATGCAAACGGTACTTGGGTGAAAGTCGGTTCAAGTGCATGGGTTGGTTCATGGCCAACAGCAGTCGGTGACGAAACTAATCCTACATTAACAGGATCATTTGATATTAATGGAAACACAGTAACCGGTGCTGGTACATTGGCAGACCTAGTTTCAAACATTAACGGTAATTCAACACTACAAGCCGCAGGCATTACTGCTAAAGCAACAAACGGATCACTTGAAATTTATTCAACTGGCCCAGACATTTCTTTAGTTGACAATGCTGGCGCATTAGCAGTAGTTGGTTTAACAGAAAAAACTTACTATGCTCCAAAACTTCAAGTTTCAGCACATACTAGTGTTCCTGAATTTAAATCAACTGACACAGAAGCAAGACCAAGTGGATCTGTTTGGTTTAAAACTACAGAGCCTAACAAAGGTGCATTGATTGCTGTAAGAGTGTTTAACGGCGATACAGGGTTATTTGAATCTAAAAACGTTTCAATTTTCCCAGATAACCAAACAGCACTTAAAAACTTAGACTCAACAGGCGGCGGCTTAAATCTTTCAGTTGACAATTACTATGCACAATCAAATGTCACTGAAGAAGCAGATGCAGAGTTTAACTTTAAATTATTCAAACGTGCAAACGCTGGTTCTACTAAAATAGTATCAGATGTGATTACTGCTGGAAAAGTAGCATCAAGCACTTATACATTTACAATTTCAGAGTCTACTACAAACTCAGCAACAATGAGTTCGCCAGTAACAGTACAAGTTGTTGCAACAGGCGCGGCGACAGATGCAGACGAAATTGCAGGACAAATTAACTCAGCAGGTTTAACAAACGTTGTTGCATCAGTTGATGGTTCAAACAAAGTTGTTATTGAACACAACGATGGCGGCGAAATTAGATTTGTTGACACATCAGGTATGTTGGGAAATATGGGATTCACTCCATATGTAAGTGCAACAGAAGGTACTGCTAACTTATATTATGTACCTGGTACTGACAGTTCTACAAGTCCTAAAGAGTTTATGGCTTCTAACTGGCAAGTATTAACTTACACTGCTAACGATGACGCACCAAGTGCTTTAGCAAATGATGGTCAACTATGGTACAATTCAGTTGTTGACGAAGTTGATATGCTAATCCACAACGGTACTGATTGGGTAGGTTATCAAAACTATCAATCAGGTAGCGTTAGTTACGCATCTACTTCACCAGAAGGTCCTATTGTTTCAGCAACAGAGCCTACTAAACAGTCAGACGGCTCAGATCTAGTTGAAGGCGATCTTTGGATTTCAACAGCAGACTTAGAAAACTATCCACAAGTTTATCAATACAATTTCACAACTAAGAAATGGGTATTAAGAGATAGTTCAGATCAGTCAACTGATAACGGTGTACTATTTGCAGATGCACGTTACAATACAGCAGGTGCAAACAGTGACGAAGCAGGTGCTATTGTAGATTTATTAACAAGTAACTACTTAGATCCAGACGCTCCAGATCCAGCACTATATCCAAAAGGTATGTTGCTATGGAACCTAAGACGTTCTGGCTTTAACGTTAAAAAGTTTGTACGTAATGCAATTGATACAGCAGAGCGTAACATCCGCGGTACAGACGACGGTGTGTTAATGACAAATTACTATCCACATAGATGGGTAACTGAGTCAGCAAACCAACCAGATGGTTCAGGATCATTTGGTAGAAAAGCACAGCGTAAAGTAGTTGTACAAGGCTTCCAAGCACTTGTTAACTCAAACGACGACATTAGAGATAACGAATCAAGAATCTTTAACTTAATGGCTTGCCCAGGTTACTCAGAACTAATTGGCGAAATGATTTCACTAAACTACGACAGAGGCTTAACAGCATTTGTTATTGGTGACGCTCCATTTAGACTTAAGAGTGATGCAACAACACTTAATAATTGGGCTAATAACGTAGCAGGTGCAGTTGAAGATAACGATGACGGTCTTGTTAGCCGTGATGAATATGTTGGTATCTTTTATCCAAGTTTATTCACAAGTGATAACGCCGGTAACAACGTAGTTGTACCAGCATCACACGGTATCTTAAGAACTATTGCACTAAGTGACAGTGTTTCTTATCCATGGTTTGCACCAGCAGGTACAAGACGTGGTGGTATTACTAACGCTTCAAGTGCAGGTTACATTGATGCTGAAGGCGAGTTTAAAACAGTTGCTCTTAACGAAGGTCAAAGAGACACATTGTACAGCAATGCAGTTAACCCAATTACATTCTTAACTGGTGCTGGACTTGTTAACTATGGTCAAAAGACAAGAGCAAGAAATGCAAGTTCGTTAGATAGAATTAACGTTGCAAGACTAGTAATTTACTTACGTTCACAATTGAACAAACTTGCTAAACCTTATATCTTTGAACCAAACGATAAGATTACAAGGGACGAAATTAAACAGCAAGTTGATAGTTTAATGCTAGAACTTGTAGGACAAAGAGCGTTATATGACTTCTTGGTAGTGTGTGATGAATCAAATAACACACCTTCAAGAATTGACAGAAACGAGTTATATGTAGACATAGCGATTGAACCAGTAAAAGCAGTAGAATTTATTTACATTCCACTAAGACTTAAAAATACTGGCGAGATAGCGGGACTATAATATGATAAATAATATTAATAGGAGCAA
>Ga0181592_10000005_pt1 | contig 122391 bp, 103 predicted proteins | sample 071ome_20_FD_133755 | JGI IMG/M metagenome (GOLD analysis project Ga0181592, IMG submission 133755) | Coastal salt marsh microbial communities from the Groves Creek Marsh, Skidaway Island, Georgia - 071412BT metaG (megahit assembly) | ecosystem: Environmental > Aquatic > Marine > Intertidal...
CGAAAAACACAAAGACTCCAATAAGAGCCATTGGAAAAAACACTGGATAATTTCCAAGCAGATCACCCCACCAGAATTCATGAAACATATTCATTAAATACTTGTGCCGGCCAGGAAGCTCAAAAATGTAATAGCTATACCAACTCCCTGTTTTGGCATCCATAGCCTGGATGGTCACCAGAGCAGGTATCAAGCATCCTGAAAGAATAATCAGAGATCGTCTCCAGCTATAACCGAGATACAGTGCTACGAAGGCCACCAGAATCGATAATGCGCTTTACTTCGCCAGAAACGCCACAAAAAGCAAGACACCCATCAGCAGGGCATGAATATTCTCGAATTTGTCTCTGGTTATCAACACCAAACAAAGTGCAAGAAGAGCATTGAGCATACTGTCAACTCGCGCCAAATCACACCAACCACCACTGACTTCAGATGAAATCAGGTAGAAAAAGGACGCCAGAAAACCAACTCCCACACTCCCTGATCTCTTTCCGAGAAATAGTAAGCACAGCACTATAGTAATTAGCGACAATAATGAGAGAAATCTACCCGTCTGAAGTGGTAAAAACACCCCATCCAAAGCATTACACAAATCGGAGAAAAGAAAGTTGTAAAGCATTACACAAATCGAAGAAAAGAAAGTTGTAAAGGAATGGGGTAAACAAAAACGCTGGTTGAGAATACAAACTCTTGCCCTCTGACAAGGTAGCAAGATAATTCTCAATCTCCCCTTCCATCCATTCCAGTTCAAAGGGATAGAAGAATCTTTCGTAAAACATTGGCACTAACGTAACTAATGCCACAAGGAACAGAAAGAAACTGAGGCGCTTCATAAACACAACGTCGCTAGCTCAGCTGCCTCTCTTGCATCCATTTTTTAATCTCGAGCTCCAGAGCATCCACTAAATCATCTTCAGGTACAGTTTTAACTACTGCGCCGTCCCGGTAGATCCAGCCCTTGCCATTCCCACCAGCTATTCCGATATCCGCTTCGCGTGCTTCTCCTGGGCCATTCACCGGACAACCTAAAACAGATATCTTGATTGGAATTTTCATCCCATGGATCCGCTCTGAAACCTTGTTCACCAATTCATCCAAATCGATTTGAATCCTTCCACAAGTGGGACAAGCAATCAACTCGGGACCTGTCACGCGAACACCGGTAGCCTTGAGCAAGTCGTAGCAAACCTTTACTTCTTGCACAGGATCACCAACAAGGGAGGCACGAATGGTATTCCCAATTCCCTGCATCAAAAGAGTTCCGATACCTGCTGCCGATTTGATAACAGCATACTGTCCATACCCTGCTTCTGTAATTCCGACATGCAAAGGGTAGTCGCAAAGAGTTGAAATCTTGGTGTAAGACTCGATGGCAGTTTTCACATTGGAAGATTTTAAAGACAGGACCAAATTCTCAAACTTTCTTTTTTCACAATACTCCACCCAACGTAGTGCCGACTCGACTATGGCGTCGCTACAAGGGTATCCATATTTCTCAATTAAGTCCTTTTCAACTGAGCCTGAATTGACACCCACTCGGATAGCGACACCTTTATTACGTGCCATCTCCAAAATCTTGTCGAGCTTGTCTTCGCCCCCGAGATTTCCAGGGTTGATTCGAATCTTGTCAGCTCCCGCCTCCATTGCCTTGAGAGCTAGATCAGCTGTGAAGTGAATGTCCACAACAAGAGGAATTTTAGTCTGCTTTTTGATTTCGCACAAAGCATCAAAGGATTTTGCATTCAGAAAAGCTACGCGAACAAGCTCGCAGCCCGCCTCTTCCAGAGCTTTGATTTCTACCATCGTTGCATCAAAGTCTTTAGTATCAGTTGTGGTCATGGATTGCACAGCCACCGGATTCTTCCCACCGATAGCAATACTTCCAATTTGTACTTCTCGTGTCTTCTCTCTTGTAGTCTGCATATTTTCCTCACAGATTATTTACGCAACTCTATCTATCATTTTTCCCTGCGATTGCCTAGTCTCTAGTCGATTCTCAACAGGAAGCTGGATACGATCTCCACATCTCTCCAGTCATCAACCATACACAAAAGAAGATGGGGCATTGATTTTTGTCAAGGTTGGACATCTTCTGCCAGATGGTGAGTAGTCGCCATAAGCCCTTGGACTAACTTGTCCGATACTCCACAGCATATGCGAGCTCAAGTAATCTTTCTAATTGCCTCAATTCTAGGGACAAGCTCTGTCAACGCTTTCAAACATCTCGTGGAGATCCGACTACCCTCCAAGAACAGAGAAATCAGTCATAGCAAGAGTACCAGCCGAAGACCACTCCAGGAATTCTTTCAAGGTAAAATCCTCCCACAAAATCAAGAAACCGGGATATCAAAGCGTGAGCAAAGCCAGAAGCCCTTGAGCAAAGCCGTCATAAACGCAAGTTCCAAAAACTCTAAAATGAGCACAAACCAGTTTCCAACCGCTGCTGAGATTATTCGAAGAAAATCTATGGAAGTGGACAGAGAGGACCCTATCCTAGACTCCCATGTTAACAAATCTAACAATGATTCCTTACTTGCGATATACAATCACAAGCTCACAGGATTATTAGCAGATCTGGAAAATTATTCCAAAAGCGTCCTAAGCTTGAAGGAAGAGATTCCCTTAAAGAAAAAAGCACAGAGGGAACTTACCCCGAATCTCTGGAAGGGAAGCCGCCAGGGAACTCTGGTGGAGAAATTTCCCTGGTCTCCTGATGCGAACCATCCCAAATTCGGTAAAAAAAGAAAAGGTGCTGACGAGCTTTAGGCATAGAGGGATTGTCCCTGACTTTGGAGAATGTCGGTTGCGCCTTCGATTCCACAGATTTCGTAGAACTGTAAGACCTCCAAAGCCTGATTGCGAATAGAGACTTCCTGATCATGAATGAGATTCTCCAGCGAGTTGAGAACCAGCGGATTCTTGATCTTTTTGATCGCGTAAAGGACGCTTCTTCGAAACAATGGGTCTTCATGCGCGGCCATATCAGCGACTGATTCAGAAACATCATATTTGGAACTCAACGCAACAATAGCGTTGGCCCTCACTCGATTGTTTCTGTCTTGCAGGAACGGAACCAAGCTGTCAGCATGATCCCCCATAAGCCCAATGGCCTCCACAGCGTTTGCTCGTACACGGTCATCTTCGCTGTTCAAAAAAGGAAGAATTTGTGACATGTAGTCACTAAGTGTGAGTTCTCCAAATATTCGAACTACATAGCTCTCTATTCGAGAGTCACCCTGAAACCTCTGGAGTAGATCAATCATAGCGCTTGCATACTCACGGTAGTCATTTTCCAGAATGCGGGAAAGAGCTCTTAAAACTACTTCAGGATCATCACTGTCAAGATCCGATCCGTCAAAGTCAGCATAGTAGGATTCTTCGAAGTCATCACCATAAGCCTGCGAGTAATATTGATCTATATAGTCCTGGGCTCCGGGAACTCCCGCCTGGGCAAAATCATGAACAACATGCCAGGCGCGCTCTACTAGTGACGGGTCATACTCCTCAGCCAAAAAGCCCTGAATGAGATAAAAACCCTGCTTGGAGGGATTCAAAGAGATCACGTACAAGGCGCTTTCCTTGTAGGCGGTATACTCAGAATGCAACATATCCTCAAGAATGCGATTGACCGATTGTTGCCCGAGTTTTCTCAGAGCCTTAATACAGTTTGCCTTGACGCGATTGTCAGAGTCAGAAAGCCACTGAATAAAAATCATGTAGGTATTGGGATGATCAATCATCTCCAGGGCTTCAATAGCATTCGCACGTACACGAGGACTTTCATCTTCCAGAAAATTATAAACAACTGGAACGTCCTCAGCCTTCCTTTGCTGCGCAATGGTTTTGACCAAGGTCGCTTTGACACGGTCATCGTGAAAGCTTGTAGCGTATTGTCGAACATATTGAAAGGATCTGGGATGAAGTTCACTTCGCATTTCCTGCAGGGCCTTCATCTCCTGATCAGGATCTTGAGACTGCAACAAGTTCAGGATTTGCTCGTCTCCCGCTCCCGACTGTACCTTCGCAGCTTCTTCTTCTTCTTCGTGAGCTGGATAGCAGTATCGATACAATGTATTGTAGGCCTTGCGAGCGCTCTGCCGGATTTCAATATCCTTATCCCTGTTCACGACCTGGGAAAGCAATTTCAAACCATCAGGGCTGCCCGTCTTGACAATGTCACGAATCAAATCGTGACGGGCAGGGCTGTCCGACTCGCGCCACTTTTTAACTATGTCCAGTATGACTTCATTCACGGTGCACCAAATGTGCCTTTCCATGCTTTGTACAGAAAATCCATCCAAACTCAGTATTTCTGTACTCTCCTCCAACAGGGCAAAGAATTTTCTCTCCCTGAGGGATCAATTCGAAAAATAGCTCTCGCTTTTCGGGCACTTCCAATTGTACCCCTTCTCTATACCTTAAATTATATTCTTCTCTCTTATCCATAAGAATCTTCATATTCTCATGACAAATCTTGCTTTCTTCATCTTCCTTTTGCTTTCTGAGTAATGCTTCCTCTCGTCTCAAGCGCCTCAAATCAAGAAATTCTTTCACTTCCGCGTTTTTGGGAACGTACTCCTCTTTGGCAACCTCAAGCAAATCATCAACTACATTCAAAATTGGCTCTATGAGGTTATTGTTGAATAAATAACCCAACTCCACCGACAACTTGCTTTCCAGAAAAATTCGAAAACCCGGAGATGAGAGAAAGGAAAGCAGCTCTGCTTCACTAAACCCCGGAATCTTGAGGGCTTGATTTCGATACTCTTTTAGAATCGCCCTGTCCCCTTGATCAATGGCTTTTTGCAAGAGTTTCGATTCGGCTAAAATCTGAACGCTGGATGCCAGGAGTCGATTGTTGAAATAGCTCCTGTACAATTGAAAAATATCACTATCCACCCACTGCGCAACCTCCGGGGTAAAAGCTTTTTCAAAATACCCTGAATCCCTGATTCGTCGTGCAGAAGCTACATAGTCCTGACCATATACCCGGGCAAGGCGCATCATACTCGAAACTCTCGCTTGAGCATCCTTGCTGGATTTCTGGATTCTTTGAGTAGCTCTTTCCCAACGGCCTACGAATTCAGAGTCTGAATACAAAGTCTGTAAATCTCCGATTCTGGAATAAAAGATCTCTAAAAAGCCGACTCCCTGAAGCCTTGAAAGAACAATTCGAAACTGCAAATCCGTGAACAAAGCCAGAAACTCTGATCGAAGAAGCCTCTTCATGGCATCTATCTCGGCTGGATTCACGGTAGAGCGGCCGACTTCCCGAAAAGCATCCCTGTAATGGAAGTAGCGCATATCCTCCACAGTGTCGTAGATTTCTGCCTTGATAAACTCACGCAGAATCTTCTTTTGAATAGACCACGAAAGTAACACTCCTTCTTCTTCAAGCTTTTGAACAACCAGACGATTCCGCGGAGAAACCAGAATGCGATACTGAGGTGAGTTCAGCAGGGAACTGACAGCACCATTCAATCGACCTTTCGAGCGCCTTTGAAGCTCAAACAGGTGATCCAGCTCAAATACATTGTTGCGACTGGAAACAGTGCTACATACAATTGCCAAAAACCAGGAGAAAAACCAGATTCTCATAAGAAACTCTCCACATAGCTTTCTAGGCACTGCTCATCCTGAAATCCTGCATACCAAAGCACATCCAGACTACGATAAGCTAAAGCATGAGAGCTTCCTCTCAATTCAATTTTTGAGCTTTGAATCAGTATGGAAAGTAGCATTTGACCATTGAGTAAATCAAAGAAGTCCTGAAGAGAGAGGCGAACTCTGGAATTAGATTCAACTTGCTCTATGCACAAAGACGTCGTTCGAGATTGAAAATCCACGCAAAACAATTGAGGAGCTCCCAATATCTCCAACACCCAGACGACTCTCTCCTTAACAAAGTAGTCCATCACGTCCTGAGGGTATTGACTAAACCAGTCACAACTTAGCCATTCTTCAAACAATGAGTAAAGTTCATCCAACTCTTCCTGTTCAGGAGAAGCTTGCATTTCAAGTTTCTCGAACTCCATATCGGGCTTGAAACTCCGGTAATCATTATAGAAACTGAGAACTTCTTCCATACTCAAAGTCATGGTTCGCTGAACGCGCAACTCACCCTCCATTAAATGGAACTCATCAAAAGGAAGTGTAATCATGCACTTTTGCTCGGGTTTATGCTGATGAATACAATCAATAAAGTCAAAGGGATGATTCAGAAATGACTTTGAATTCATCAATTTATCGCCCGGATAATACAAACCATCTGCAGCTGGAAGGATCAGCTTCGTTTCCAGTTGCGAGAGGATCTTTGCATTCGTTTCCATCACACGATCTTTTTGTGGACTATTCTTACGCATCAAAACCGACATCTCGTCATAGCTTTGGTAAGGAGCCAGGCAAATCCCTAACTCTTTGAGCTCAAGACAGGAGCGGACCCTTTCAATATCAGAATCCTCAATCACCGTATCAACAAGATTCCACAAAGACTCTTCCTGATGAATCACCAGAAGTCCAATCTCCCCAAAGGGTACATGGGACTGGGTAGCTACCAACTTTCCATCAGGTATTGGCAACTCGCTCCAGGGATCCAAAACCTGAAAATTCTCAAAACCCAACTGAGTCAGGATCCGAATCAACTGAGGATTTTCAGGAATCAAAAATCTGGTTTCGGGGTCAAATCGCAACAATGTAGAAATCTGAACATGGTCCCAGTGATGATGGGATAAAAAGACAAAGTCTGGAGCTGGCAAGTCAATCTGCACCGGACCAGGGTCAGGAAATCTTCGGCAGAAACCGAACATCTCTGTATCCAACCAGGGATCACACAGAATCTTTACTGCTCCCGCCTGGATATACAGACTGGCATGCCCAAGGCACTTCAGCATCAGTGACAATCAATTCCCCTTATTCTCTCGATCAAACTTCTACACATCTGCCCGGTATACTCCAAAAACACTTCCACCCGTGAAACCGTCTTGTCAGCAGATTGGAAGGCTCTTTCGTCCCCTTGTTCTGCTGGAAGTATACCTCTTTCGATTTCAGTTTGTAAGACATCTGATAGGTCCCTCCGGGCTGCGAAAGCTCTGTGGGATACTTGTCCTTCAATCTCGACATCTCGAAAATGAATGTACCGGGAAATAAATCGCTCATCTCAACAAGTTCAAGATCAGCAGGTGACTCTACCCCCAGTTCCTGTAGCTGATAAATCAGAAATTTATGGTGAAGCTCAAGCCCCTCCTCCTGTTTGAACAAGTCATAGTAGAAAAGCAAATCGCCCACTTCTGGAAAACGCTTCTCGAGATATCCTGTATCAAGCATGGAAATCAACATTTCACGCCCCTGCAGAAGTTCTTCTCCTTCATGCAACTGGTGTGGTCCGAAATACCAGAACCCCTGCCATTTAGCCTCATCCTTCCTAACCTCAAAGTTTTTGCGTTCAAAACGGGTTGCAGGAAGCTTCAGAAGTCTGTTTTGACTCTGTTTTATTAAGTCAAGATAAACGGAAACTCTGGAGACAAAGCGATTGGGCTTTCTGGCGTCCTGGCCAACGAAAAAGTCGAGCAAAAACAAGCCTATGCGACCTTTTCGCTCATCAGGGCCCAAATATTCCTGAGATTGATCATTGCGGTAAATATTCTTTCTCACATGAAACAGAGCCTTAAAAGGAAACTTCAAAATCAGATACTGCACAAGGGCATCACGATCATTAGAGCTTAACTCAAAGGGATGCTTCAATTGATAGCTCCTCAACAGCCCTTCGTAACAATCGACAAACGCCCTGTCAAAGCTCGACTTGTCCTTCGAGTAACTTTGGAAAAGCAAAAAGTCCTGAGCTCTCTTTTCCCCTTCTTTGACTTTTGGGTAGCTGAGTTTTCTGGTTTGAGCCATTGCAAAGAAGAAAAGAAGATAGGCGCAAGTTTCAGGAAACTCTTCTTTGATTTCATGAAACTGAGCCGACTCTTCCACTGAAAGTACTGAGTCGCGCAACCTGGCTCTGGAACTGCAAGAGATAAGCCTTTGAAGATTCGCTCGAGCATCTTCCCACTGATAACTATTAGGCGGAGTTAAAAAAGAAAGCTCCTCTACATTCACTGGGGGCCTGATCTCCTCACTTCTAGCCAGAAGATCTGTCAAATCACAGCGTAATATCTCAGGATCATCCTTGTCTTTGAGACAATTGGGATTACCCCAGAGGCGAACTACCCGACCAGGACAGGTTCTACCGGTTCGCCCAGCCCTTTGTGTCGCAGAGGCGTTCGAAATCATTTCCATACACAAGACTTCCTTGTTGTAATGATAACGAAGTGCCTTCTTCAGACCTGAATCAATCACCAGATCCACATCTTCGATTGTGAGTGAAGACTCCAGGAGATTGGTACTTAAAACAATGCGTCGTTGATTGCTGCGTATGGCCTTTTCCTGACTTTCGAGATTTTGGGAGCCAAACACTTCAAACACTGGAGGTAGTCTTGAGTCTTGTAGATGACTGCGAACTTCCCGAATCTGGGAAGATCCCGGCAGAAAAACCAAAGCGACTTGAAATGAACTTTCCAGTAACACCTTTTTGATTCGCTCACCAATATCCTTCATCGAAGGATAGTTACTGGCCTTGTCGTGGATGATCTCCACCTCAAATCGCCTTTGACTGGCCTGCAAGTGTGTCAACTCTCCGAGGTGCTCTTTCAATTCCTGGTGATCCAGGGTCGCACTGAGAAACATCAGTTTCTCTCGACAGCGATTTCTTAACAGCGCATAAAGAAAATCAACCTCCTTTTGACGCTCATGAAATTCATCAAAAAGAAACCAGGTTGGCTCAAAGGGCAACTTGTCCTGTAAATAGTTAAGCAAGATCCCTGGAGTAACAATCAAACCCGTTGCACTTTTTGGAATCTGCCTTTCAAAGCGAACCTGATATCCTAATTTTCCACCTTTGGAAATCTGACTCAGGTAGGAGTAAATCGACTTGGCAACAACCCTTCTGGGCTCAACCATGATGAAAGGTATATCGTTTTCAAGAAGAGCTAATGGAATTCGAGTACTCTTTCCTGAGCCCGTTCCCGCCTCTACAAGCAATGGTCCTTTTTCCAGAGACACTATGTCATCAAGAAAGGAGTCTACTGCAAACTCTTGCTTCACAATTCCCTTTCAGTTCTCATTCAATGGCACTGAATCAATATTGGCAATCAAATCAGAGAGAAACTCTTTCCAGAACTCAAGGAAGAACAAATGACCTGAGGGATACTCGAAGAACCGTGAACCATCAATTTGTTGATGAATGAAGTCCATTTCGCCGGGATCAATAACTCTATCCTGGTTACCGTGGTAGCAAAAGGTGGGAAGCTGGATATTCTGGAGCGCTTCTCGAGAGGAATACTGATACAGAGCTTGCCATTGATAACCAAGAACAGAGCCTGTTGGAGGAATGGGAGTCAACAATGTATGAGAGTAAAAGTCTTTGAAGTAGGGTTTTTCCAGACAATCTTCACCAACACAGGGTTGAAGAGCTTTCAGGATTGCGTCCTCATCGGGAAGTGGCTTGGTACTCCACTCCTTCAAACAATAATCAGTCACAAAATTGGTGCGACTTCCGCCACCTCCGGTGACCGTACAACATAGATGCAAGGATTGAAGATCTTCTGGATGAGAACTCGCGATTTCCTGAGAAACCAGACCTCCCATACTGATCCCTACCAGATGGTATCTATCGAAATACTTGCGGCTGGTTTCCACAATATTCAAAGCCATTGCCTGGATTAGTCCCAAATTGCTTTCTTCAAGCAACTTGTATCCTTTGCTGTTGTGATGATCCAGAACTAAATGGGTGCCCCGCCTCATTCGAGTCACCAGCGGTAAAAGAGACCAGGAGGTACCCCCTCGTCCGGGAACCCAGACGAAATTTGGTCCTTCCTTAGGGGCTTTCCAGAGAATATGGGGCGGAGTTGGTAACAACATGCCCCAAGTTTAACAAACTTTTCAGCGAGATGCCTGCTTGAGCTTATCGTTAAGCTTGGTGTACTCCACGTACAAATCCTTGTACTCTTCGCTGTTCATCTTGCCCTCTTTTTGCATATCCATCAATTGCTTGAAAACAGCATCTCGCTCCTGGCGAATCGCAACATTGCTGTAGTTGTTGGAGAATGCCATCCCAACTGAAGGCTTTGCGCTAGGTGCAGAAGGTGCTGAGTTAACTGGTGCAGAGGGAGCCTGATCTTGTACTACCACTTCTTGGACCGGCTCATCCTGTACTACCTCTTCGCTTGATCCAAAATCAACCTGACCCATAACATGAGCCTTCAGGCCGGGAATGGAGTCTAAGAGATATTGGTAGCGAGTACGCTTTCCAGCCACAGAAGGACGTCCTACTTTAGCACCTGCTACTTTGGGCCCTCCCCACTCATCCAGATTTTTCTCATTAAGGTAAGCATCAATGACTCGCTGGACGTCACTATTTTTCCAGATTTCAGCAGAAGCCTGGGTTGTAGCTTCTGTAGTTGTAGAAGCACCCTCTTCCTGAGAGGACTGAGAAAAAGCAGCCAACTCGTTGTAGCGATCTTCAATTTTTGGATAATAAGATTCGATCTCTTGCTGCTTTTGCTCATATGGAACAAAGTTCTGTGCATATTGTTCGCCCATCCCGGCCTGGTTTAATTTCTCCTTCGCTTGCATCAACTGCATGAAGGATTCCTGGTTTGTTTGAACGTTCTGCTGCATTGTCGTCATCATTTCCTCGAGCTTTTGCTTAGCTTCCGGGTCATCCAGCGATTCCAGCTGATTTTGATAGGTGATGACTTCGTTAATGCTTGCGATCAATGCATTTTGTGAATCGTTTGTTTGCTGCAGGATTGCTGTTAACTGCTGTTCTGTTTGAGCGTCAGGCTTCTTTTTCCCAGTAAAAAAACCAACCACAGAATCCCAGAGGTCACCAAGCATCCCAGCTTCCACCTGGGGTGTACTCACACAGAGCATGGAACCCATAAAAAATGCCAGAATAACTTTTTTCGTAGTAACGAACATGATCGCCTCCTGATACTACTACGGTTTTACGATGAAAAAAGTTTCCAGCTTCTTTTCAAATGAGCAGAAAACAAGCACAGGAAGAAGAGATTCCTCAAGTTGCAGTTAAACAAGCCAGGATCGAAGAACAGCAGCGATTTCAGCTGAATCCATAGCAGAAGATAACTCAATCCTGGAGATATCGTGCTCTAGGGCAATGTTGGAGCATTTTTGAGCATAAGATAAAGAAAAAGTTGGTTTTCCTGATTGCAAAGCCAGAAGAATTCCGTGATATCGCATGGATATAATTGCATCCGCATCAATATACTTCTTCACAAATTCCCTGATTTCACGTGAGTTCGAATAAACGTGAATCGCAGCACGACTATCCTCTTCCCTGATCAATGACTCGAGCCTGGCATCAGGCTGAAAGAGAAAGTAAGCTCTGGGAATGCCGAGACTTTTGAACTCCTTAACAAATTGTACGCAGTCAAAACTCTCCCACGAACGAAGACAAACATGAACCCTGGAGACCTTTCGCTTGGGCATTTTCTTTTTTGGAGCTGGCTTTAAAGGCTGATATCCAGTCAAATTGATATCCCAGGCATAGTCAGGACAATATTCGATTTTGGAGTTTGGGACACCGATTTCATTCATGTTTTGGATAGAAGCCTCATCCCGAAGCTCCACTTTCTCAACAAAAAGAGAGCAAAGTCGAACCAAGCGCTGGCTCAAGACAGATTTTATAGGGGAAAACCCCTGTCCAACCCAGCGAACTTTCGCTCCACTCACGCGGGCCAATAGACAGAAACCCAGGTAGTACAACAAACTCCTGCTTGAACTTGAATCCTGCAAGACTCCTCCTGGACCTAAATCAAATCGAGTCGAATGAAGAAGTAAATTCAAGATTTCGACAGCTTCATTTCTTCCGACCTCGTCTTTTTTGTTGTGTTTGGACTCTGGATTCATCAGGTAAAAGTGGCGGTATCTGGAACCCTCGTTGCGTTGTTTGAGGGCCAGAAGTAATAGATCGTCACCCAGATTTGAATACCCAAAATACCCAAGGTGTACTATGGCGTCTCTACATGCAAAGAAGCGAATCACGATAATGAAAATCAACAAGAGAAACAATGGAAGAAAGAAAGTTAAACTAAGAGTCTTCATGGAGAAAAGAAGAGGACTTTGTACAAAAAATACAGCTTGTGTCAAAGTACATAGAAACAGAATAGACAGACTCATTGATACCATCTGTGTGGACAAGACATGAGACACAATCATCAAAATCAAAACTAGAGCTAATGGCCAATGGAAGACTGCTTCCCCAAATACATACAATGTGCTTGAATCAGACAATAGGGGCACCATCCCATAGTAGGCAGTGAAACAGAGAATACTCGCCGCAAAGTCAAATGGAAGAAACTTGACTTCGGATTTTTTTAGCCATCCGAACCCGAGAAACACTCCTGCTGCCAACCAAAGCAATGGAAAAGGCACCACTCCCAGTTGATATTCGCCGAGCAAAAAACATGCTCGATAAGTCCATACAATAAAACTACCCACCAGGAACCATTGGAGCAGGGTAACCAGTGCGCTGATACTGTTCCTGGAGCTGTAAGGTCTGTTCAAATCGTAAAGTGATAGAATAACTACAGGTAGAAACATTAAAGACCCGTAGAGACTTGCAGACCAGCCAGCTCCTTTGCCAGCGATCAGAATCATAGGAGAAAACAAGAAAAGTGGGTGCAGCAGCAATGCTGCCAGAGTTGCCAGGGTTAGTTGCAGAACTTCGTAATCAGGAATCTCTCTTAACTGACTGAGACTTGATATGGGTGTAAGTGTACAAGTCTCGTTAAGCTCTTTCAACCAGTCCAACAATACGTCTTCTCCACCAACTGGCCAATGAGTCAGATCAATTATGTGGAGAAACTTGGCTTCAAGACTTGCCTGAATTGATTTCATCGAAGGATCACCGGAACTTCCTTGATAAATAATATAGTTCAGAGAGTCCAGACTTCGATGACTCGTCTCGTCTTTCCAATCAAGGGGCAGCAATAAGTACCTTGAAGGAATTTTTAACTCGACACCGGGAAACTTCTGCGTAATGTTTTGAAGTTGAGTCCAACCCGCCTGATCCAGTGGGGCGGCCACAATTTGATCCGCATTAAAACCCAGGGATTGTAAGGATTTCTTTTCTTCTCTTGAACGCGCTTGTACAAGCACTACGGAGAGATCAAGAGAAAAGTCTTTTACAAGAGTTTCCTTCCCTTTCCTTTGAAAAGACTCTGCCTGCGACTTCGACAAAACAAGATTGTATCCACGAATCGAGCGGTTTCCCAGAAGAAAGTACCAGGATACAAAGACAAGACATAGAGGCAGGGCAATCCATAATCTTTGTCTAAATCTATGAACTCTTTTCAACTTCTCAAACATTTCCGTCCTTCTAAAACTGGCAGACTAAAAAGAAAATGAGCATCACACTCTGTGAGAGGATGCTCATTACTGACCTGGTGGTTTTGGTGGTCTCGGCCCAGGAGGTCTTGGTGGACCTGGAGGTCTCGCTCCTGGTGGCCTTGGTGGACCTGGAGGTCTCGCTCCTGGTGGCCTTGGTGGACCTGGCCTCTTTCCTGGTGGGGGCTTCGCTCCCGGTGGACGGGCTCCTGCCGGTGGTCTTGCGCCCGGAGGTCTTGGCGGACCTGGAGGTCTTGCCCCAGGAGGCCCTGGTGGTCTTCCAGGGGGTCTGGCTCCTGGCGGTCGTTGTCCCTTGGGTGGCGCTGCTTTTCTCGGTCCCGGTGGCGCTTGAGGAGGAGCTTGCGGTGGGGCCTGAGGTGCCACTTGAGGAGCTGGAGCGGCCGCTGGAGCAGCTGCTGGCGCACCACCTGAAAGATCAAGCGGAGGATCTCCTTCAACAGGCTTCACTTCATCAAGTCGGCCTCGTTCGATCAACAGAGCATTAAGTTCCCTTTGGATCTCTTTAGCCTTTTCTGCATCAATATTCTTGGCTTTATCACAATTGATCTTGAGCTGCACAATTTCATCAATTTTATCAAAGCCTCGAACACAAACCTTGTTTCTTCCAGATTCCTTGCAGACATAGAGCATGTCGTCTGCAGCATCTCGAACTGCTTCCAGAGTTTTTCCATCTTCAGGATAAGAAGCCACCCCGACAGATAGTGTGACGCTTAGCATTCCAGCTTCTGTGTCGAACTTTTTGTTTTCTACATTCTTTCTTAGCTGTTCAGCAATTTTCTTAGCTTCAGGCTTATCTGTTTTGGGAAGAATCTGTCCAAATTCCTCACCACCATATCGTCCGGCGAGGTCTCCGTCCCTGCTAACTACCTTGTACTCCTGGGCGACACCCGCTAGTACAAAGTCACCGATTGCGTGTCCGTAAGTATCGTTGAAGCCTTTGAAGTGATCAATATCAGACATGAAGAAGGCTACTTCATGACCTTCAGAATCTGCCCTTTGTATTTCTTTCTCAAAGAAGTCGAGCATGGCACGACGATTGTGCAAGCCGGTCAAAGCATCGATGGTCGCCCATTCCTGCGTCTTCTTGAACATTCGGGCATTCTGGATTGCCATCGCCGCCAAAGACGTCAAAATGGTGACCAGACGCATTTCATCTGCTTTATTGTCACTCTTATCTTCGGGCTTTTTTGGTTCTACAGCTTCGATATTGAGGACTCCAATATTTGAGTCCTTGGTTGCAAGCGGGGCACAAATATATGTTTTTTTCCCCGAGAACTTGGCCATTTGCGACAGATTTGGATCCGACTTCATTGCATCCGCATCCACAACCACACCCTTTTCTGCAACGTACCCCACAATACCTTCACCCATTTTGGCTTCGAAGGTCTGGATTTCTGCAGCGTCCCAGCCATGATGAGACTTGAGCTCCATCTTGTTGTTGTCCGGGTTAACCAGAATCAAAGAGGCTTTTGTCGCCTTCATGTTGCGAATCACGTTTTCCATTGTGATATCAACAACTTCCTTGGGATCGAGGGTGGACCCCACTACTTTGGCCATGTTAGACAGAGACACCATAAGGCTTGAGAGCGCAAGAAGCCTCTTCTTCGAATCTTCCATTTGACCTGAGATTTTATTGCTTTCCTTGGTCCTTCTAGCTAACTCAGCCTTGTAGTCGTCGATGGATTTTTCACCGGCTTTCGGCTCATCTTGTTTTCCGAAAACAAAGTCCAGTCCAAAGGCCACAACACCGGTAAAAACCATTGAGAGAATGGAACCTGCAATAACCAAGGTGGTTACTGCACCCTTGATCTCGTCTTCATCTCCACCGAGAATTACATCTTCCATCGCCAGGCTTTTATATCCAAAACCTGCGATGAATGCCCCTAGGGCTGCCATCATTGCTGGCAGAAGGACTTTGAGTGCTTGTTGTACTGCTGGTGACATTTCTGATTTACTCTAAAATTGAGGTTTCAATATAACATACAAGATTCAGAATACAAGCACCATGGAACAGCCAGTGCAAAGGGAAGTAGAAAAAAAAATGCGCAAAAAAAATCAAGATTTTTCAGTGATTTTTTCTTGACATGAATCCCAAATGTCTCACTCATACAGAAAGAAGAATTCCAGCGAAAAAATCGGTATTTTTGATAATTCAGAGATTTCTGCCAGCACGAAAATTAAGGGCCTTCATTGAAGACTGATAGTCACTGTAAAAGTTAAAATCCCTGTGACTTTCGCAAGGTGAAAGCCGTTACGAACAGGAAGACAAAATTCTGAGCCCAACCAGCAAAGAAAGGATGCAAAAGTCCATTCTTTCCGAGTGGCATTGCAAATCCCATGATTATGAAATAAACAAAACTCAATACCAGGCTAATCCCAAATCCAACAAAACCACCACCACGCGCCGGACTTAAACCCAGTGCCGAACCAAGAAGGCAAAAAATTACGCTGGCAAAGGGAAAGGCTGTCTTGGAATAAAAGTCCACCCATAGTGAATTTGTAGATAGAACTCCTCGCTCCTCGTGATATCGAATCAAGGAAAGGATCTCTTCATAAGACATTTCCTGAGGTCTTTTCACTTCGTAATGAGATAAATCCCTCTTGTCCAGATTCAACTCATACTCCATGGACTCACGATAGCCATTCAACTTCTTTCTCTCAGAGCCACCATCAAACCCCGTCAACCATTGAGAAACATTGACGTCATGAAGTTTCCAGCGCTTCCCCTCGATTAAAGTTGCCTTCTTCGCAGCAATCATTGTGCTCTGATCTTCGTAGAGTAATACATCATGCAGTTCACGAGTTTGAACATCCATCTTGTGGATGCATAGAAGACGATCACCCCCTATTCTCAAGACAACGTTCTTTCGAAAACGCGGCTGCTCATGCTGTTTGATGTACTTTCTAAAAATTGTCTCTCTTCGCTTGAGAGCTGGCGGAATAATCTGGTCTTGCACATAGAGTACCAGACAAAACACAACCATAGCGAACAACCAGACCGGTTTCAAACAAGTCAGGAAGCTGATCCCTCCTGCCCTCACTGCAGTCAACTCACTTTGCTTGGAGAGAGCTGAAAACACAAGTAGGCCTGCCAACATACTGGATGTTGGGAAAATAAAAAGCATATCCTTCGGAACGCTACAATAGAACCACTCAAAAACTATCCAGGGGTCTACCTGATTCTTGAAAACATAATCCAGTGCCTTCTGCATTGGATCAAGAGCAATGATCAGGGTAGTTCCGATCAGACCAAACAGAAACGGTGACCAGAGCTTTTTGAATATGTAGCGATACAGGATTTTGCCCATGGAACTGAGACTAACCCTTGAAGCTGCCTTTGGATATACCACCAAAGAGCTCTTCGTTCGCCTCGAACTCCTTGTCCAACAGCCGGGTTTCCTGGGGGAGGCACTCGTTGGGAGGCCTGAGCCAAACGGCTGTTTCGTTGTTTACTTTTTGGCCCTTTAAAATTTTGCCACTTCGGGTATACAAGCCTCTCCGGGCAATCTCCCGGACTGGTCGCTCGCCTTCAATATCAGGTTTGCTGGCAAGACCCAGACTGCGATGGACATCTTTGCAACCCTTCACCAGTTCCTCCAGGTCCGCGGGAAGAATCGACATTTTATGATCCGGTCCCGGAAGTGAGCGGTCCAAGGTGAAATGCTTCTCAATAAAGACAGCCCCCAGTGCAACAGCTCCAATGGAAACAGATGTACCCATGGTGTGATCTGACAAACCCACAGGGCAGTCCAGCTCTGAAATCAAAGTGGGTATGAAATTTAAATGGCAATCTTCCAATCGAGGTGGGTAATTGGAAATACAGTGAAGAAAAATCTTGTCTTTAGACTTCAGAAATTCCTGGTTGTTCAAATGCAAAATTTCTTCCAGAGAGGACATTCCAGTGGAGATGATCACCGGATTGGAAGTTCTCGCACAACTCTCGATCAGATCATAATAAGTCATATCACAGGAGGCAATCTTCAAGGCGGCTACACCAATTTCATCAAGAATCGAGACGTAATCAAGTGATAATGGTGTGCTGATAAAATCTATTTCAAGCTCATCGCACAGCTCCCTCAAACCTTGCCACTCTTCTCGCTTAAACTCACAGCCTTTGAAGATCTCAAAGGCTTCCTTAAGGCTTGGATGCAAAAAGCCTTCTGTATTACAGGACTGAAACTTGACTCCACTGGCCTTACATTCACTTGCCGCCTGAACCATCTCCCGTGCAAGTTTGTAATCACCGTTATGATTCAGCCCGATCTCTGCCAGAATATAGGGTCCATCAGGAGTGCCTTGTTTCACAAATTGATGTCCACCGATTTTGAATTCAGCCATTGAGAGACTCCCTGACAATCTGAGAAAGCAACTTCCCGTCGCACTGACCCTTCAGCTGTGCGCTTAACTTACCCATCATTTTCCCCATATCTTTAGGACCTTCTGCTCCCAACTCTTCTTTTGTTTTCAAAACAATGCTGCGCAGTTCATCCTCGTCCAACTGCGTTGGAAGGTAGGCTTTGAGAAACTCGATCTGACGCATATTCGCATCAATATCTTCCTGACGATTTCCCTGCTTGAGAAATCCGATAGTCTCTTCTTTACTCTTGATTTCTTTCTGAACGATACCAATGATATCTGCATCGCTGGCATCCTCTTGACTATCGATTTCTTTCTTGCGAACTGCTGCCCATACCATGCGAATCACAGACAAACGCTCTGCCTCTTTCGCCTTCATCGCCGCCTTCATATCTCCCTGTATTTGAACTTTCAATTCTGACATTATTCCTCCCAAAAAGACGCACAGCATAGTTCAGCCCGACACAGAAAACAAGATTGGCTGTTTTTCAAGAGGAAACTGCCCACCAAACTCCCTTAAGGTAACAATTCAAGCTGAGAGATTCTGCTCCACCTTCACATGCTCTCTGATATGAATCTCCAAAAAATGTATAATCGCTAAAAGAACTCATCAAAAGGAGTCCGTAAATGTTGAATAAAGTACTGATTTCACTACTCATAAGTCTGGGTTCGATCACCACACTCTTCACAGCTCAGATCTCAATAGAGGCGCAGAACTTCTTCAAGGAAGCTCTTGAGTTCAATGCTGCTGGAGATTACGCCTCTGCCATCTCGAAGTACATTGATGCCTACAATGCAGACACTGACATTCTGGGCTTGCCAGATGAAGGTTTGACCAATAATGCAGTCCAGTTCTTTCAAGACTTTCTCAAAAGTGACCCCAAAGACTTGGACAGCCTGATGTGGCTGGGCACAATCGAAACCTTGAGAGGAAACTCCAAGGCTGCAATGAACCATTACCAAAAAGTCGTCCACTTTGCACCAAACTCTACAGAAGCTGTGGAGGCAGACCGGGAGATATTGAGACTGGAAGCCCTTTTGAAGACCAAAGAGCAAACCAGACAGGAAAACATCATGGCCAAGGAGCAGAAACACAGCGACCTGGCTGTTTATCGCGAGAGAGGTAAAAAGGAAGCAGAAGCGGAATTTCGAGCTCAACTCGCGCAGATGAAAGATCAGGTCCAAAGAATGGAAAAGGAAGTCCAGCAAGCCCGCTCTGAAGTCGAAAAAGCCAAAAAAGAAATGGAAGAGTGGAAGCAGAAGTACGCCGAGCTCGAGAAAGAGAACGGGCACAATCGGCGGAAGTACCTCTATTACAAATATAAGAAGTGATAAAAGGGCAGCTGAAGCTGAACAGCGTTGGAACGGTAATGCTCGCTTCGCTCGCACTCCGTTCAAATCAGCACAAGGGGTAAGCTAGTGAGCCTGAATTGAATTTTGCACTAACGGAGTGATCAAGACCTCAAGAACAGATTTCTGAACCAATGGCCTCGCCAGTTCTGGCGTAGCATTCCTTTTGGGCAGCCTTCATCCGCTCGTTGATTTCTTGAGCTACTTGATGCATCTCGTCTTTTGACAATCTTTGCTGAGTGAAATCAAAAACAGGGTCCAGTACATGCAGCTCGGTAGGATTCGCCCGAATAATTCTCTGACCTTTGGAAATCACCTGAAAAGTTCCATGCAGATAGACTGGTACAACCGGAACCTGGACTCTGTTTGCCAGAGTAAATGCACCTTCCTTAAAGGGGTGAACTTTTCCATCAAGACTTCTTGTCCCCTCCGCGAAAACAGCCAAATTATAACCCTTCTTCAAATGTTTGATAGCAGCTTTAATTGCCGTAATATCACTGGTCTCGCGGTGAACGGGTATATTACCCGCAACCTCACTCATAATCCCGAAACTCAGTACATCATGCAATTCTGCCTTGACCATGAAATTCAGGAAATCTGGAAAATAAGCCCAGGTTAAAACCGGATCCCAATGTGAGCAGTGATTGACCACAATTATGTAGGGTTTGGGCAGGTCTGCCAGCTTCTCTTCACCGTAGACTTTTGCATCTGTCATGGTCATGGAGCAAATCAAACGAGCCACGATTTTTCCCAGGACCATATGTATGTTGAACTTTGAGCGATTCATGAAGAGTTGTATTCTGCCAGTAAGAGATCTCATTGAAAAGAAATGTCCCTTACTAATGTTATAATCGGTGATATGTTGTTGAATTCTTCGCCAAAAATAAAAAAAGAAATCTGGGAAAAGCACGGAGCCGATCTTCTCAAACAATTCCCCCAAGAGATTCAGGAGGCTTACTCCTTTGTCTTTGCACTTGGTGATTACAAGGCATTGTTTGGTATAGACAATTCACTTCTCAAGCGGCACATTGCTCTGGTTCAGGCTTGCTTTCTGGAGGCCAGTATCAAAATCATGCTCGATGAAATCATGAATCCCATTCAATATGAAACTGAACTACCGGAAGCCAGCTCAATTCACATTCCCAGTCAATGTAAGTTGGGAATGATTCATTGTGTAAAGGAACGGCAATCCGAAGAGGAAGGATTTGAGCTCACTCTGTTTTCAAAGCGAGAACCGAAGAACTTGATCGCAAGCATTGAGCATGAAACTCTTGATGAAGTGATCGATTCCATCGCAAACAAGGAACAGGAGTGGCGAGAGCAACGCTCCATGAGCACCAGGGATAGTTAATCCAGATCCGGCTCGGTCAAGCAATTCGTTAAGCCCTGTCGCGAAAATTGAGCTAAATCACCACTGCTAAGCTTTGCCAGGCATATAGACAAGACACTAAAGCTAAACCCAAGCTGCTCCATTCATCCAATTCACAATGCTAAAACATGGCGAGCACAGTCAGAAAAGTCACGATAGCTAATACCGTGCGGGCGAGCTCACTCAACGGGTGAAAGTTAAACCCGAACAACTTCATTCAGCTCAATCACCATTTCCTTCATGAAGCGAGGATGTCTCTGCTTTATGGGATGATCTTGCACCCGGCCAGATTGACTCAAAGCTAGAACAGACCTGATACTCGCAAAAACAAACTATTAGTCCGACTTCATGGAATGGCCCCCGAGAAATGCGCAAAGTCCAGCATTCGCCAAGTACCACAAGCTCTCTGTATAGAATTGATCGGGAACAAAAACCAGATCAGCCATTGGCCAAACAGCACTCACCAGGAAGTACCCTGCCAATCCGAATCCAACTCCCTGCATGAAAGGACGCAACCTTCTCAGCTGGAAGCAAAAGCCAACGAGAAACAGCAACCAGAAGGATGATCGAAAGATTGGATTCGCTCCATCAGCACCGAAGAGAAATTGATCCCACTCCGGAATGGGGTAAGTGAATATTTTCAAAAACTCAGGTGTAGAACTGAACTCGTGCAAGAAGAAACCGGAACCAAAAAGGCCCATACCCAGCAAACTCAATGGATGCAGCAGCAAGAGAAAGTTCGACTTCAGGACAATCAAACCCAAAAGCAAACCTGCTCCCAGTCTTGTGTAGGAATGATCCAGGACCTTCTCAAGAGCGGCTGCAGCGTCTAAAAGACCCGCACCGTAATGCTCCTTTAGACCAGAAGTCTTTCTGGCACTGTCCTTGAGGATTTTACGCACCTTTTGAGCGTCCGTGACTCCGGCACTCACCAGCAGGGCAGCAGCACCAGCAACATGAGGAGCTGCCATGCTGGTACCCATGAAGAGCATATAGTCATCTTTATGATTTTCACGAGCGTAAATACTGTTTTGCAAAACACCATCCGGATAGCCATCCTTGTTTTGATCCACTCGTATATTTCCACCGGGAGCTGCAATCTCTATCTCTTTTCCACGACTGCTGTAAAAGGTTAGAGTTTCATCATACTGCACAGCACTAACCGCCATACACTCTGGATACTTTGCTGGATATCCTATACTTCCACCGGAGTTACCAGCTGCGCAAACAAGGAGAACCCCTTTCTTGGACGCATACTGACAAGCCTTTCGTAGAATACGGGAAGGAAGAGGTCCTCCGAGGCTCATGTTCACCACTTGAGCACCGTTGTCAGCTGCGTAACGGATTGCCCTGGCAATTCCATCAATCCCTCCGCGACCTTGTCCATCCAAAACCTTAAGAGGCATGATCTTCGCTTCCGGTGCAATGCCGACTACACCAAGACCATTATTGGTCGATTGAGCAATCGTTCCTGCCACGTGTGTACCGTGTCCGTGATCATCATTAGCGTGTTTGGTGTTGTTGATAAAGTTATACGGCTTAACAAACTTGGTCTTGTTGAGATCTCTAACTCTTTTGAATCGACCATGATCTTCGTAGGCAACTCCCGTATCAATCACTGCAACCACGGCCCCCTTCCCACGATTGTGAGAAAAAGCTTCGGGCAGACGAATCTGAGCCATATGCCACTGGTGCTTGTAAAAAGGGTCTTTAAAATCTTTGGGATTGGGGTCCTTGAACTTCTTGCCCTGGTCATAAGCGCTCAAGATATAGTTAGGCTCAACTCCTTCGAGGATATCCTTGCCAGCTAACTTGCTTAACCAGGTCTTCAACCTACCCTGAAATTTACGCACTATTGCGAACTTCTCTGAATTCTCAAAGCCCGGGATAAGTTCTGCATCAAATCCGTGCTTTTCCTCAAAAGCATCCATTTGCTCCTGAGTGACATCATTCTTGAAGTCCAGCAAAAAACCTGAATACTCAACGCCCTCCAGCAAGCCCTGGCTCTCTTGAAAACTGTTTCCAACTACAATTTTCCCATCGTCTTTCTTCTTTTGCTCTTCTTGCGCAAACACGCTGTTTATTACCAGAGCTGAAAATACACATAGAATAAGGAGCTTACGCATTATTCCTCTCCCTTGCGAATCTGGGGATGCTTTTTGAGAACGTGCTCATATCGATCGGTACTTTCTCCACTACCTTCATTGAAAAGTGGCGTACCCCCAATATACATCGTTCCTTCCGGGTCTCCGTACTGATTGAGTTTGTTATCCTTAAGGTACTGATCAATTCGTTGTTTCAATTCATCGCTGATGAGATCACCTTGACTGTAAGAGTCATGGATCAGGATTTTTCCGTCTGTCAAAATTTCCCCCGAAGTTAAGATTTATCTAATTATACCAAGTTTCGAGACAAGTTACTGAGACAAGGGCAAGCCTTCTTTGGTTCCCTTATGGATTTTTTACTGAATGTCCTATTGTTATTCAGTCATGAAAAGGTGTTTCGCCTGGAAAGACTGGACTATTGCTAAACTTTGAAGTCTTCCAAACGAGAAATGGAGTCTTTGTGTGCTTGCAACTTTTTTAAAGCTCGATTTTCGATTTGACGTACTCGTTCTCTGGTAATCCCCATCATTTTCCCGATCCAGGAAAGAGAGCGTGGAACTCCATCATCCAGTCCGAATCTTAAGGAGATAATCATGGATTCCCGTTCGGAGAGCACTTTCATGACCCGATCGACCTGATCTCTCAGAACCTTTCTTAGAATGACAGCCTCAGGTTGACGCCCTTCATCCTGATCTTCAATGAAGTCACCAATTGAGCTCTCAGAGCCCGCTATGGTCTGTTCGATCGAGATAGTATCCTGAACCATGGTCATCAAGTTTTTAATCTGCTGTTCACTCAAACCTGTTGAGTCTGAAAGTTCTTCGATACTCGGCTCTCTACCAAACTGATCGGTCAGTTCACGCTTGGTACGCTTCAACTTGTTTAGCGTCTCCATGACGTGCACAGGGATTCTCACCAGGCGAGGTTGCTCTGCGATTGCCCGGATGATGGACTGTCGAATCCACCAGGTAGCATAAGTAGAGAACTTGTATCCCAACTTGTAGTCAAACTTCTCAATGGAGCGCATCAGACCCATGTTTCCTTCTTGAATCAGGTCAAGAAACAAGATGCCTCGATTTACATATTTCTTCGCAATATTGACCACCAAACGTAAATTGGATTCAACCATCTCCTGCTTGGCATCGATGTCTCCCATCTCAATCTTTTTCGCCAACTCAACCTCACGCTCTTCGGTGAGCAAATCAAGCTCCTTGAGATTGGTTAAATAGCTTTGTACAGGATTGTCGACAAACTCTGAGGGACCTGCTGTGGTACCTTTGGAAGGCGCTTTCGGATGCCCCCGGCGTCGACCTCGCAGTTTATTAAATTGTCGATCGGACATAATTTAAGCTTCCTCGACGAAGACACCCATTCTACTGTATTTGGCAAACCTTTCTGCCACACGCTCTTCGGGGTCTACTTTCATTACCTCTTTGAGATTTTTTTCTATAGCAGACTTCACAGACTCAAAAGTTGCTTCTGGATCACGATGAGCGCCCCCTATTGGCTCGCCAATCACTTGATCCACAACCTTAAGATCCAGCAGGTCCTTTGAAGTAAGTTTCAATGCCTTGGCAGCAAGATCAGATTTGCTTACATCCTTCCACAGGATCGAAGCACAACCTTCGGGTGAGATCACAGAATAGATACTGTTTTCAAGCATCAACACCCTGTCTCCCACACCCAGAGCAACTGCACCACCACTTCCACCTTCACCAATCACAATGGCAATGATGGGACATTTCAAAAAACTCATTTCAAAAATGTTCCGCGCAATTGCCTCCCCCTGTCCTCTCTCTTCCGCGCCTTTTCCAGGATAGGCACCCGGGGTATCGATAAAGAGAACCAGTGGGCGGTAAAACTTGTTTGCGAACTGCATGAGTCGGAGGGCTTTTCGATACCCTTCCGGATGAGGCATCCCGAAATTTCTGAAGATTTTTTCCTCGGTTCCTCTTCCCTTTTCATGCCCTATAACCACGACTGGCTCTCCATTGAGACGCGCCATTCCACCTACGATGGCATGATCATCTTCAAACTGGCGTCCTCCGTGCATTTCCACAAAGTCATCAAAGATAGCCTTGATGTAATCCAGGGTGTAGGGTCTTTGAGGGTGCCGGGCAATTTGAGTGATCTCCCAGGCAGATATATTTTGATAGGTCTGAGCTCGAAGCTCTTCGAGCTTGCTTTCCAGTTTTCTGATTTCTTCACTCAGATCAAGAGTGTCGCCATCTGAGAGTTTCTCAAGCTCTTTTATCTTGGACTCGAGTTCGTAGATTTTGCTTTCAAAACCAAGGGGCTCAATGGATTCCATGATAGCTTCCATCCTTTCCTTTGAAGAAACTCAAAATCTTGGCGAGAGTCTCGCGCATGTCCTGACGAGGCACGATCATGTCAATCACACCTTTCTCAAGCAAAAACTCAGAGGTCTGAAATCCTTCAGGGAGAGTTTCATGGATTGTTTGCTCGATGACTCGTGGACCTGCAAATCCAATCAATGCTTTGGGTTCTGCAATGATGATATCTCCTAGCATTGCAAAAGAGGCGGTCACTCCACCAGTGGTCGGATCACAAAGAACAGAGACAAAGGGAATGTGACTCTTGGAGAGCTGAGCAATCGCTTGCCCTGTCTTCACCATTTGCATCAGAGACAAAATACCTTCGTGCATTCGAGCCCCTCCTGATGCACTGAATATGATCAGGGGCAAGTGGAGTTCCTGGGACTTTCTCGCGGCTCGGGCGATTTTCTCGCCTACTACAGAACCCATGGAACCACCCATGAATGCAAAGTCGAAAAAACCCAGGACAACCTTATTACCCTGAATACTTCCCACTCCGGTGAGAATAGCCTCTTCTGACTGTGTCTTTTCTTGTGCCTTCTCCACCCTCTCTGCATAGGGTCTCGAATCAGAGAAACTTAACGGATCCGAAGGAAGAATCCCGGATCCAAACTCCTCAAATGAGTTTTCATCGCACAAAGCCTCCACTCGCATTGCAGTTGGCATACGCAGATGCTTCCCACAGTGGGAACAAACGTAGAGGTTTTTCACCAGATCTTTGTTGAAAACAACCTCTTCACAAGCGGGGCATTTGGTCGCCACCTCGGGCAAACCTTTGATTTTTGTAGTAAACCAACCCATAGTACTAACCTACTTGACTACATCCTTTCCATGACATTTTTCGGACCTTCATTAAGCTGGTCAGAATACCATCAGATACATTGCGAGCGTGCGCTATTCTATCAGTAGGAAAAGTACATCTGCAAACAAAAACCCTTGACAGTTTTGCTTTCTTTTCACTAAAGACCTTTACTCAAGACCCATGTTTCTTGTTTGAAAGACTGATTTCCTTTGTACAAGATCATCGTTAACGCTTTTGGCTTAACCCTGAACAGTCATAAGATCAAAGGTTCCCTATGACAGTCTTTCCTTCTTTCCACTAACAACCTTTGTTCCGCTTATCTTCTTGAGCGAAAGTTCGGCATGGGTGGAGCTTCCAGCTGCAAAGAGACCTGTTCTTCACCGAAGGTCTCATCCAGGGCATGAATTGTGGAAAGATCACCAGCCACCGTCATACCGGAAGGCAAGGACATTTGAACCTGATAGCCTTGCGTAGAATAGAATATTCCAAGTGACTTCTTGCCTTTGTGAGAATCCACCAGAGACTTGAGCAAACTGAGTTTCTGCCCTTTCACGTCCTCTTCCTGCAACTTCAACCCAAGTTCAAGATTCCAGCGAACTGACTCATGGAGATAATCCACCAATTCCATATCCTCCAAAATCAACTGAGGTTTCTTGTTAAAGTCCTGAATCCTCTTCATTCCAGAGACAAAGACAACTTGATCATTGAGTACCTTGAAGGTCACTTTTTTGAACTGACGAGGAAAAGCCACGCAATCGACAACACCGTAATAATCGCAGAGTTTGAAGGAAATCCAGTCCTCACCTTTGCGATTCACACGACGTCTGAAGTCAGCCACGATCCCACCCATAACCACATGAGTATTTTCCTGCAAGGATTCGAGCTGGTTCGTTTTGAATTGACTGACTCTTTCCAGCAAAGTTCGGTATTCATCAAGGGGATGCCCCGAGAAATAGATCCCTGTGAGCTCCTTTTCCCAGGCAAGTTCTTCCACCCGAATCCGGGTATCATCCAAAGACTCATCAAATCGATCTTCGTAAGTCTGGACCTTGCCCTTACTCTCAAAGAGAAACTTCTGACCTACTTTACGGCTTTTTTGGTATTCCTGACCCTCTTTGATATAGGAGTCCATAGCCTTGAGTTTTTGTGCCCTGTTTCCGGGTAGGCAATCAAAGGCGCCTACTTTGATGAGATTCTCCACGACTTTTTTGTTTACAGTAAATAAGTCCACCCGGTAACAAAATTCACGAAAAGTCTCGAATGGTTTTTCTTCACGGACCTTCAAAATATTGAGAATGGCTTTTTCACCAACTTCCTTGATTGCTCCCAGACCAAAAAGAATATTCTCGCCGTCCACATCAAAATGGAATGAGCTCTCGTTCACATCTGGTGGCAGAACCGGAATCTCCAGGGCCTGACAATCGGAGATCAGATAGGTAATTGCCTCCTGGGAATCCAGCTTGTCTGTCATCGCCGCAGCCATGAATTCTTGAGGATAATGGGTTTTCAGGAAGGTCGTTTGATAGCAGATCAGTCCGTAGGCCGCGGAGTGGGATTTGTTGAATCCATACTGAGCAAAAGTAGCCATCAAGTTGAAAATATCATTGGCCGCCTTTTCTTCGACATTATGGATATTTGCGGCTCCCTGGACAAATTTGTCCCGGTGAATCGGCATTTTCTCGGTAATCTTCTTTCCCATGACCTTACGCAAATCATCCGCTTCGGCCATGCTGTAGCCAGCCAGAATCACGGCCGTATTCATCACCTGCTCCTGATAGAGCAAGACCCCGTAAGTTTCTTTCAGCAAGTCCTCCAGAAGTGGGTGGGGGTAGCTCACCTCATCAGGGTTTCTACTGCAATTACAGTAGACTGTATCCATACCCATTTGAAGTGGTCCCGGTCTCCCCAGTGCCACCAATGCAATAATGTCTTCAAAGCGAGAAGGCTGCATATCTTTCAGGATGCGCTTGAAAAGATCCGAGTCCACCTGAAACAGGCCTGCTGTTTGAGCACGTGACAGCATCTCAAAACAGCCCGGATCATCCAGTGGAATGGAATCTAGATCCAGGTCAATCTTCCGATTCTTCTTGATGTGCGCAAGGCAGTCCTGGATTACGGTCAGGGTGGACAAACCAAGGAAGTCCATCTTCAACAGCCCCTGAGACTCGAGTACAGAGCCGTCATACTGAGTGGTTACGTTTCTACCATAACCCGCCAGAGGCACAAAATCAGAGACATGTGAAGGTGCAATGATCACTCCAGCCGCATGAATACCAGTGTGCCTGGCCAGACCTTCCAGTTTGATCGCTACTTCAAAAAGCTGTTCATACTGATCTCTCCATCGTTGCAATTCAACGGATTCCTCCAGCCCAAGCACCAGATTCTTGGCGTCCGGAGGAACGGCTTTGGAAATCTCGTTTGCCTCATCAAAAGGAATCTCAAGGACTCTTGATACGTCTTTTAAAACAGCCTTGGACTTCAACTTTCCATAGGTGATGATTTGAGCGACTTTCTCCGAGCCGTATTTTTCCTTCACATACTCGATGACTTCTTCCCGGCGTCGAAAGCAAAAATCGATATCAATATCGGGCATACTGATACGACTTGGGTTCAAAAATCTCTCAAAGTAAAGGCCATATTTAATGGGATCGAGATTGGTTATTTGAAGAAGATAAGCAACGATAGACCCTGCTGCCGAACCACGTCCCGGACCAACTGGAATCCCCTGCTCCATTGCAGAGATGCAAAAATCGGAAACGATCAGAAAGTAAGCTGAAAAACCCATATCCTGGATTACCTTGAGCTCAAAGTCCAGTCGCTCGCGCACTTCCGGAGTTATTTTTCCATAACGATTCGGAAGCTCTTCCTCACATCTTTGCCTTAAGAAACTGTCCTCGTCGAAATCTTCGGGAATAGGGAACTTGGGTAGATGAAACTCTCCGAACTTAAGCTCCACATCACACTGCTGTGCAAGTTTTACAGTATTTTCCAGGGCATCTTCATAACCTTCAAACAGCTCTGACATTTCCTCAGGACTCTTGAAATAGAATTCACGATTCACAAATCTTGGGCGCCTCTCATCTGACAGGGTCATTTTCTCGGCTACAGCCATGAGAATCTCATGAGCTTTGGCATCATCCTTGTCAGTGTAGTAGCTGTCGTTAGTTGCCAGCAGACCAACTCCAGTCTCGTCACTCAATTCACGAAACCATTGATTATGCTCCTGGTCTTCCTCGAGCCCATGATTGACGATCTCAAGATAGAGATTTTCAACTCCCACCAACTCCTTCTTAGAATTGATATAATCCAGAGCTTCTTCTTTCTTGCCCTTCTTCAAAAAATCAAGAACAATCCCCTTCTTCTGAGCCAGAACAAAGATAAGCCCATCGTGATATTTCGCCAGCAACTCTTCATCGACTCTTGGCAAGAAATGAAATCCCTCCGTCCAGCCTGTGGAGACGAGTTTGAGCAGATTCTGATATCCCGTCTCATTCTTTGCGTAACAAAGAACGGAAAAGTTCTCCTGCATATCCGGGATTTTCTTCGTGTGGCGGGAACCGTTAGTCACAATCAATTCACTGGCCAATATGGGCTTGATACCGGCTTTTTTGGCCTGGGAGTAAAAATCGACTCCGCAGAACATATTGCCAATATCGGTGATTGCAAGACTGTCCATCCCGAAGTCCTTGCAACGCGCAATCAAGTCCTTGACTCGAGAACTGGCTTTGAGCAATGTGAATTCACTATGTACATGCAAGTGGACGAAGGAGCTCATCTTATCCCTTCATTGAATTCAGTTCATCAACCCATTGACCCTTGCGCATGGTTCGAAACACCGGATTGACCCCAAAGTGATAGGGTATGTCACGATAGTCACTCGCATTGAGCAGAACCATATCTGCGCTTTTCCTCTCCTCCAATGATCCATGAGTTTCCTGGATTCCCAAAGAACAGGCTCCATTGAAGGTAGCTGCCATCAAGGCCTCTTCCACACTCATATCCATTTGTAGACAGGCGAGTGCAATAATCATGGGCATGGACTCCGTGTAACAACTCCCGGGATTACAGTCAGTGCTAAGTGATATAGCAACCCCTTCATCGATCATGCGCCGAGCTGGAGCAGCTTTTTTCTTGAGTGAGAAAGCTGTTCCCGGGAGCAAATTGGCAATTGTCTTGCTTTTGCTCAAGGCCTCAATCCCTGAGTCTGTGATAGCTACCAAATGATCAACTGAACTGGCTCCCATGGCACAGGCCAGCTCCGTACCTCCCAGAGCTACGATTTCGTCGGAATGGAGGCGAAGTCGCATTCCGTGATCGATAGCAGCCTGAAAAATCTCGGTGGTATCCTCCACACTAAAAACACCTTCTTCACAAAAGACATCACAAAAATCAGCCAATTTTCGTTTGGCCAATATGGGAATCATTTCGTTGCAAACCAGTCTCACATAGTCTTGAGGTGACGCTTTGAAGTCGGGTGGAATTGCGTGAGCTCCCAAAAAGGTCGATTTGATTGTTATTGGATCTTCTTCCTTGAGTGATTGAATAAGCTGCAAGGCCCGAACTTCCTGCTCTGTTGAAAGACCATATCCTGACTTGATTTCTACAGTGGTCGTACCGTACTCAAGCATTCTCCCTATCCGTGCCCTTGTTTGAGAGAGAATCTCTTCGTTTGAAGAGGACTCAAAGGCCTTCGTGGAATTGAGAATTCCACCACCCTCCCTGAGTATCTCAAGGTAAGGTTTACCCGCTAGCCTCATGGCAAATTCCTGATGTCTGGTTCCCGCAAAAAGCACATGGGTGTGTGAATCAACAAAGCCAGGAATCAGGGCCCTTCCCTGAGCATCATAAATATTCTCTTCGGGAATTTGTGAAAGCAGTTTGGACAGGGAATACTCTGTACCCAATGCCCTGATGATGTCCCCATCAACAATAATTGTTCCGTTTTCCAAAATCCCCAACTCACTTAGGGCTTTTCCCCTCTTTGGCTCGAGGTCTGGCCCTGAGCAAGTAACTATTTGAGAGCAATTCTTGATCGCGTACATCTAAATCCCCATTGGAATTTGAATTCCGGATCTTTTGGCCTCTTCTCTGGCTTCCTCGTAACCGGCATCCACATGACGAATCACCCCCATTTGAGGGTCACTGTTTAAAACTCTGGAAAGTCGGCGAGCCGCTGCGTCCGTACCATCAGCAACGATAACCATACCTGCATGAATGGACTTGCCGATTCCCACTCCGCCACCATGATGCAAACTAACCCAGGTTGCTCCATTCACGGCGTTAATCATCCCATTGAGAAGTGGCCAGTCTGCGATAGCATCAGACCCATCGAGCATTCCTTCTGTTTCACGATTCGGTGAAGCCACGCTTCCGCAATCCAGGTGATCTCTTCCTATGACAATGGGGGCTTTCACTTCACCCTTTCTGACCAACTCATTCAAAACCAGTCCGAATTTCTCCCTCTCGCCATACTTAAGCCAGCAAATACGACAGGGCAGACCCTGAAACTTCACACGCTCTCCGGCCATGGTAATCCAGCGTCGCAAGGATTCATTTTCCGGAAAAGTCTCCAGAATAGCCTTGTCTGTTCGATAGATATCTTCTGGATCACCGGAGAGAGCTACCCAGCGAAAAGGACCGGAGCCTTCACAGAAGAGTGGACGAATATAGGCGGGAACGAAACCAGGATAATCAAAAGCATTTTTTAAACCATTATCCTGCGCCTCTCCACGCAGATTATTGCCGTAATCGAAGCAAATCGAACCCTCTTTTTGAAAATCAAGGATGGCCTGACAATGAACTACCGCAGTCTCTCGGGCCATTTGTATATATTTTTGTGAATCTTCTGTTCGTAGCTTTAATGCTTTTTCAAAACCGATTTGATGGGGAAAGTAACCTTCCAGCATGTCGTGAGCGCTCGTTTGGTCTGTAACCACATCTGGAACAAATCCCCGCTTCAGCAGCTCGGGAAGAATCTGACCACAATTACCCAGAACACCAATACTCAAAGCCTTGCCTGACTCTTTGGCTTCCAGGGCCAATTCAAGAGCGTGATCGAGGTCTTTAGCCCTTACATCGAGATAGGCTTCACGAATCCGACGATCAATCCTCTCAGCATCCACTTCAACACAAAGTCCAACTCCTTCATTCATGGTAATGGCGAGGGGTTGAGCTCCACCCATACCACCAAGTCCGCCTGTGAGTGTAATGGTCCCCTTCAATGAACCTCCAAAGTGCTTTCTTGCCAAAGCTGCGAGGGTTTCATACGTTCCCTGCAAAATTCCCTGTGTCCCAATGTAAATCCAGGAGCCGGCGGTCATCTGCCCGTACATGATCAAACCTTTTCTCTCGAGGTCTCGAAAGTAATCCCAGGTGGCCCAGTCACCCACCAGATTTGAATTCGCAATCAGAACCCTTGGCGCGTCTTCATGACTTCGAAAAATGCCAACCGGCTTCCCCGACTGGACCATTAATGTCTCGTCTGGTTCCAAATTTCTCAGACTCTCCAGAATTGCATCAAAGGCTTCCCAGGAACGGGCTGCTCGTCCCGAACCCCCATATACAACAAGATTCGTAGGATCTTCAGCCACATCTGGATGAAGGTTGTGCTGAATCATTCGATAAGCGGCTTCAATTTGCCAATTTTTGCAGCTGATGTCCGTGCCTGTTGGTGGAATAACTTTTCGAGTCATAGAATTCTCCTTGCTGATTCTTCCCGGCAAGATGTGCGGGAGAACAAATTTAACGTGAATCAGAACTTTCTGTACACCATTTGTTAAAATATAAAGCAGATTTCGGTAAGGTGACTTCGAAGAACTCCCGGGAACTCGATTCCCTACCCTCCCCTGCCGTGATCCACACAGTAAGTGAGAGTATAATCAAACATTGGATAGAACCACGGAGGTGCAGGTGAAAACCGTTCATCAAATTCTCGTTCTTGCAGGCCTGACGGCCTTTTTAATCATCCAAGGCTGCGGTGTCAGCTTTGGTAGCGCAACAGGTATTGCTGGAGCGGCTCTGGCCGGAGTAGCCGGTGCTGGAAAACCATTGATCAATGGAACAGTGACGGTCAAAGACAGAAATGGAGCTCAGGCGATAGCCAATCTTGCGGGCAACGGGGCTTACTCTGTAAGCGTTGCCAACATGACACCTCCATTCCGACTTAAGGCCGAAGGTACTTCAGCAGGAAAGCGCATGACTCTTTACTCGGTGGCGGTCAACAGTGGTACAGCCCACGTGAACCCTTTCAGTAACATCGCAGCGGCAAATATTGCCGGAGTGAACGATCCAAAGACTCTCTTTGACGCTGCTGCTGGAAGCGCTGTGGTCAATAACATCACCACTGCAGCTGTGACTGTTGCTGTGAACAATATTCGGAATGGCTTGCTACAGGCAATTCAAAACCAGGGGTTCGCCGATGCCAATGTGGACCCAATCACAGGAACCTACGCTGCAAATGGAGAAGGACTGGATCGTATCTTTGACTTTATGGACATCAATCTGGACACAAATTCCGGAGCTCTGGTGGTCAAGTCCAAAATAGATGAAGCAGTCATCTCATCTGCCAGAGTAAACAATCTGTCATCCCTGGGCACCAGCCTGAGGTCTACCCGGATTGTGATTCTTGCAGGCAAGAGCGCAACAGAAATTCAAAACCTGCTCCCCAAAATTCCATTAGGAGTAGCCAAAGAAGTCAGTGTCGTCAAAGCCAAGCAGAACACAAGTCAGTCTTCACCCAGTCTTGGGATTGTTGGTAAATCGATTGCGAAAGCTATCAGCACTGCATCATTCAATCCTGCAGCTCAGTACTTTGAGGATGAAACTCACTACTATGTAGAAGAACGATCCATGGACGGATTCAAGATCATCAATGAAATTCTGTGTATGGTGGATCAAACTGGTTACACTCAGATGCTCAACAAGGGAGCTTATACTGCACAGGTAGACTTGAATCGCTGTGAAAGTGATCAGGACAGCGCGAAGAGCGCAGCTGGTCAGAATAGAAATCGATCCAGTGCCGGTGGTCAGCCAGACTACGAACTTTGGACTGTCGAAAGTACCAGACTCAACAATGACGCAGCTCATATTGTGAAGGCCTGGATTCATCAGCAAGGTGACGACGAAGACCCCCCGGCTATCATCCGAGCTCGCATCGAGATTACTGAAGGAAGCTCGGAAGCGAACCCATACGGTATATTTACCATGAACTTCAAGGCGCATCCGGTAAGCAATGGAGTGGAAGACACGACAACCATGACTTTTCGGGGACTACTTAAAACTCAGAAAGTCGGCGACGATGTTCAGCTTCGTTTCGTAATGAATGGTGGCTTCGAAAATTCGGAAGGAACTGCCAGCTTTGATCAGCAAGCAACGCTGGTTAGAGATGAAGAAACTGACGAAGGTGTGGGAAGAATCAAAGTGGACGAATCTTTCCAGGAGAGTGGAAGTCAGGAAGTGGGCAACCGCGATTTTGATTATTCTGTTGCCTTCAATTCACAGGCCTTTTTAAGAAGTAGCTCTTCATCACAGTGTTTCCTGCGAAACAGTTTTGATGAAAGTGCTTGGAGTTATGGACTTTATAATTCAGCAGGAGACAGAGTCAATATCAGCAGCGGATTTCCAATTCGTTACACCACCGGGGCACAAACCCTCGAGGGCTGGGTAGGCTTTTGGGGAGTCTGGTTTCCAGATGATCGAACTCTACCCAATGGAGCGACTGTAACCAAAGTTGCTCGAAGAGATGGTGAGGTGGATACAAGCCTGAGTGTCTTTTCAGCTCCCGGTCGTCTTATCAGGCACACAAGAGAAGTTCTGACTTTGGGTGATATCCTCAGTATTCCTCTAAATACTTTTCAGGGAGATGCTGAGTATCAAGTTACCTGGGATGGATCTCAATTTCAGAAAATTTCCATGTTCAATGAGAGTAAAGGAGTCTGGGAAAGTCTAAGTCAGGCTACCCCGTTAACTTTTAGCGCTCAGGACTATTCTTTTAACTTCTACTCTCCCGGACTGGGCGGATCTGGCCATGTGGAATTTATAAGTGATCAGCTCGATCAACAGTTCCAGCCGGTTACAGTTCCCCCGAGTAATTCAACGAGTGTCTATATTCACCGCGAAGAAGTCATCTTCCCAGATGATCCGAATCTTCCCAGTCAGTTTGCCTGCTATGAGCAATGCCTCAATCCCGGTGGGCTAAATGGCTCCGGTGGGAACCTCTATCTTGGTGTAGAGAACTACCAAAATGTTCCTCCTGCCAACTCTCAGAGGATCACTTACAACTTCAGTGCAAATTCTTATGAACTGACTCTGGGAACGTCAACGGTTGCCATGACTCAAGCAATGACGGGCTACCCCTGGGGAGTACGCAGCGGACCAATGATCCCAACTACTCAAGTTGCCAACCTGACTTGTGACTGGCAAAACGGTGCCAATCAAACTTGCGCCTTTGACATCTGGAGCGAATTTGATGTCTTTTACACTTATGAGACCGGAACTCAGCCATGGAATCAGTTCACCACTCTGAAGGACGGAGCTAATTTCATTAGTTTTGACAAACCGATTCGGGTGAGATATGACCGTACTCTAGGCTTGACCAGCACAAGCTACTTTCTGAATTACGAAGGATTTGGAGACTTGCATGGTATTCCCGGACAGTGTGTGAATCCGGAAACTGGTGAGTCCGCCAGCTGTGATGAAAACTCTCGCTATGTTCCTGAATTTTCTATTCCAGAGGGCACTACTGTCATGGCTCGAATGGATCTTGAAGAGGTCGAGTATCTTGTGAAGCCTCTCGAGGTTGAGCAAAGAATGAGTCCTGATCAAACGGCTCAGGCTTGTAGTTCTCTCACTCTGGACAGCTCACTCACTTTACCTTCATTGAGCGAATGGGTTGACCCATCCATAGGTACAGAACCTGCAGTGACAACTCCGGTCCAATTTATCGGTGGGGTCCAGCAGTAATTTCCAAAATTGGTAAACCGGGCCGCAACCTTGAGGTTGCGGCCTTTTTTTATTATATACTGAGAAATTCGGAGGACAGTATGGCCCATTGCAAAGAACAAGATCTTCAAGACCTGGACGAACTTCTGAGCAAGATTCGCTAGCTCGAAAAATTGAAGGAACGAAAGAAAGGCATTTTCTACCTCAAGTCAAAAGGCTTTCTTCATTTTCACACCGATAAAAGCGGGCGACGTTGGACGGATGTTCGCGACGGAGCAGATTGGGGTGAAGAGATTGATCTGCCTTTCAATCCAGAAACCGCAGTACAATCAGATTTCTTTGATGAAGTTATACGACGCTACGAAAAGTGCTTGAAAAAGTAAGCTTGGTCATAGACAAACAAAGCCGATCAAAATCGATAAATCAATCATAGTCAGGTCCTGCTCTCTCTATTTTGCAAAGCCTCAAAAGGAGCTAATTTTCCCGTAATTTTGCATTAGTCAGGTCCTATTGTTTGCCGATTCCTCATCCGAAGGGTGTTCTATGAATCAGGATTATTACAATCAAGTTTTTAGTGATCTTACCCAGGATCTGGATCTTATCCACAATGTCCTGAATATCATTCGTACTACACCACAGGTGGTGACGGATGAACTTCTTCTAAAAGCTTCTGAAAGAGTACGAGTACTTCAACAGAAAGTTAAGGATGCTCAACCAGACACGCCAAAAAGCATTCCCTTGAAGAAAAGATCTCACAGTCGAACCGAGAACTTGATCCAGGGTATTGTGAAGGCTTATCAACAGCAACTGGAGATCTCAACGACATTTCCAGCCAAAGTGATCCCGGATGTCTGCCTTTGTGATCAGGGACTGGTTTATATCCTGAAAGCCATTCTTGACGTTGCAGTCACCACCAGGATAACATTTCAAAGAAAACCTTTGAATCTTAGTGTTTCTTTCGATGCCTTGAACGTGACTCTTTTGGTAGAGGATCTGGAACTTTTCATACCTGAAGAAGAACTGAGTTACTTCTTTTCAGGAAATTCCCGCTCCCGAGAGTATGGGGCTGGTTATGCAATCTATTTAGCCCAACGGATGGCACAAAAACAAGGCGGATCTTTGACTCTAAAATCCGGGCGCAGGCATCATGCCTGTTTTCAGGTAAACATTCCCTACATTGTAGATGGAGAAGGCCAAGACTCGGTTGGCCAATCCAGTTCAGCCTGAACAACGCTCAAAAAAAGGGAAAGATCTCAATACTGGCCTACCAGTCCAGGTCTTCCTCATAGCCAAGTTCAACCAGCAAATCTGAACAGTAGTTTTTGACCAGCTCTTTGTCTTGATCCGTAAATTCACGCTTCCATCTTCCCAAAGATTTTTGATATATCGGTTGATTGACCTGCTCTGAACTGGCTTCCCCTGCAAGATTTCTATCCTTTTCATAAAACGAAAGAACTGACTCGTCCCAGTCTCTCTCTAAAAAAGTGAACAACTTTCTCAAGACTGGTTCGGGATTAGAGACCAACTCTTCATAACGAAGTTCGAAATAGTGCTCTTCACTGTTCGGCAGATTTCTGGCTTTCAGCCCTTCACGAACCATGCTATCCCACATCTTGCAAGCGCCCTCCAGGCTATTGGTTTGCTCCAGTGGTTCTCCAGTGTTTGCATCAATCCAACTCTGGGCAAGAATTGAGCAGACAACATCTCTACCGTCGCGCAAACAATGAACTAACTTTGAATCGGGAAATATCTGTTTCAAACTCAAAAACTGATCACAGTTGGCAGGTGTTTTTTCGGCAAAATAAGGCTTTGAGCTTTTTGAGAAAACAGGCTCCCAACAGACGCTTAGAAACTCCTGCATGGCTTGAGCGAGACCTTCTTTTGTATGCCCCAGGGCTTGAAGGGCTCTTTCATTGCTGACTGCTCGATCATAAAACAAGCCAAAACATGGGGTAATGCGAAATTCGGGACCACAAAATATGTCTTTGTGTGAATCAAGGATGACTCTTAACAAAGTGGTGCCTGAACGGGGAGCCCCTCCTATGAAAACGGGATTTTTCATTCTTGCAGCCCCTCATATCCCATTTTCCTGGCAATGTACGCCGTTTCTCGCCCGAGTATGTGAATCTGCTGTTTACTCAACACAACATCACTAGCAATGGTATTCAAATGCAAATCCCCTTCGAGCCTGAGTAAGCCCATCAGCTGCACTCCTTCTTTGCATAGTAATTCTTCCACTCTCATCAGAGGAAAAGACTCGCCTTTGCTCTTTAGAGCACCTTCTACTTCCAAAGTACTCACCACCAGAGAAACCCATTCTTTGGCGATTTCTTGCACCCTTTCATTCGAGGCCTTCGGATCCTGTTTTAGTACCAACTGAAGATAAAGCCAGGGTGAAATCATGAGACCAGCCCATTTACATCCTGAGTAGTACTTGGAAACAGTCTCATATGCCAGGAGATTGGTGACACTGCAATCAATGAGTTTTGAAGGGCTTGAGTGACAATTCGCCAGATATAAATGGTGAAACAGCTGAACCATCAAATCATTCATTTGCTCGGAAGCAAGACCGTATTCTCCGATATAGATGTCAGCCCGGCGAACATCTTTCCAAAGAGCCGCGTAATCTTTGAGAATATCAAGCTGGCAATGAACTGCTGTTTCCTCAGGCTGCATAGCAGCATTTTTGAGGAGTATGCATCCGGGACCACCTGTAAAATGGAATTCTGTCATGGTAAAATTAACGATCAATTACCAGCAGTATAGAACATGTCCCAACGCTTCTCTAGTTTTGCCGAGTTTTACCCTTTTTATCTGAAGGAACACAGCAATATTAACTGTCGCAGAATGCACTTCTTTGGCACTTTTCTGGTGATCAGTCTAATCTTTGTCTTCCTGACTACTGGAAATTGGAAGTTGCTTCTGTTTACACCGATTTTTGGCTATGGCTTTGCCTGGTTTGGTCACTTTTACTTCGAAAAAAACAAACCGGCAACATTTCCCCACCCACTCTATAGTCTGATCGCAGATTTTGTCATGTTTCGCGATATTTTACTGGGTAAAGTTAAAATTTAAGTAGTTCCTTACTCACGCACAGGCTCATTGCCTTAACAATCAAATGACCATTTTTGTAACTGCAATCGCTTCGATCCATTACTCCTGCAAGTTCTTTGCTGATATCACTTCGCAATTTCAAATCTTTGGATAATGGATTCAATAGATAGATCTCAGACTCATTGTTTGATGAATACCTAATCGCAATAAAGCCACTGCCCGCCTGTTCTTCGCTCCAGGGAAAATCAGGCTCAGTCTCATATCGAGAGCCAAGAAAACTGGAGTTACTTCTTATTTTCATGAGCTTCAGAGTCGAACTCAAGGCGAATTCTCTATCTTCTTTTGAACTTCTGAGATTAGGACGATTCAAAATCTCTTTCCACCACTTCCATTCACCCTTGTTTTTTTCTTCGATGGGTAGACCAATACCCCAATTCTCGGACTCCAAACTGTAATCCAGGCGATTGAACAAGTCTCCGCTATCATAGCTATCACCATCACCAGACTTTGACCTCAAAATCTCGCTCCCTGCATGAAGAAAAGCCCCACCCCTGGACAAGAGAACAGCACCCAGGCTTAGAAGCTGCATGCGAACTCTGGTTCTGGTCGTGAGATGCGAAGCCTTTGCCTGTATATGGTCCCAAAGAGTGTAGTTGTCATGAGCGCTAGCATACTGAACCACATGATCTGGCGAAACTGCATAACCAGCTCCCCTGGCTCCAAAATATCTCAGCTCATTCCCGTCAACCAGACCATTGCTGGACGGAGTTTTTTGAAAGATGAGATTTCCAGTCATCGAATGACGAGTGAGATCTGCCAGATTCAAGAAGACCTTTTCTCTCTCATTATCATTATTCCATTTCGGTACCTTGCGATTGAAATGATCAAGAAGACCATTACCCCAGCCTTGCTCCAGCAAGCTGGAATGCATAAAATTACCACCTCGAACACTATCCCTGATTCGATCATTGAAGCTTCCAATTCCAATTTTCGAAGCATTGGCTTGAGACATATGCCCCGAAGGGTTCCTGTCTTTAAGTGATCCAAAAGACCAGCCTTCGCCATACATCATCGGGACCTCCGTCATACCGGGGTGACTCGGCTTAAAGGTTAGGGATCTGTTGTTTGCAGAGCAAGAACCCTATTTTCTTTTGGATAAAATAACTCCAGTTCAAAGCGATACTGTTTTTTATAATCATCCTTGCTTAACGTAAGATTCCATACTCCCGGATGCTCCTCTTCCGGCTTCATTTTTAAACTCTGAAAATCGTTCTGATCCTTGAGCAGCAGTTTGACTTCTCTGGCAACCGGGGACCAGAGTCTGACTTCAACTCTGTCATTAAAGTATTTGGCCCCCATTCTGGTGTCTTGGTTCACTGCAAATTCATCGAGCACATCAAGTGCCTGGACACGGTTACTGCATCCCTTCCCACCCTTACCCCTGGTAATCTGAAGGGGTCTTTTGATCAGCTGTAAAAGCTCTTCTTGAGAGATTCTCTGAACAAAGCCATAACTGTAGTGAGAATCAAGCAGCTTACCGTAGCTTCCCGGATCTAAAGCACTCTTTGAACTCATCTACCAGGCAAGCCCTAGATGGACTCTCTTCTTGAGTTCTGCGTCAGACAGATAACTGTCCTCCCCAGCAATCAGCCACATCTTCCCCTCACATTGATGCAAAGCAGAGGACAAGACTATTCTGTCCTTACTAATCCAGTAAGCAGACAAGGCATAGAGCATACTGAGAAGGTAAAAAGGACAAATCGGGTTTTCATCAAGAATCCTCCATGAACAAGAACACCGAATGATACAATGACCAGCGAAAAAAGGAGTATTCTCTTTTGTTGTTTTCTATCGTCCTCTTTTCACTGCTTACATTTACCGGCATTTCTCAAACAGAACATAACCAGGCCATAGAGTTTCGATTCCAGCCAACTCTCCATAAGAGCTACCAACAAAGAGTTGCTCACCAGCTAAAAAGGAGACAGGAAAACGGTCCGGGTTTGATTGATGAAAGAACGAGTGTTTACTCACTACGCTATACAAGACCTGTATCCTCGGTTATTGAACTAAGTGTTGTCCCCACTTCGTTTGCATGGACCCGAGATGGTCAAAGCATGAATCCGGGTATGTTTTCCCGTTTCCTGGATCAGCCAATTTTCTACTCCCTGAATGTTAATGGAGTCGCACGGCAAGTGAAGTTCGAAAACACCTTACCACACGATCAATCAAGTAGAACAACTTCTACAAAACCTACTGGAAAAAGTCTCTCCCTGACTGAGAAGCAAACCAGAAAACTAAAAGAAGATTTTTTAAACTACTACCATCGACGTTTTCTACCATTGCACGGATTGAAGATCAGTCTTCAGGATTTGGTCATTTTGGAAGATCACTATCCTTTGGGAAATCAATTGAATTTGGCATACTGCGCCTTACTGATACCGGTAAAGTGGACTGTTTGTGAATTTAAGAACTGTTTTGAGTTTCGCGTTGTTTTGAGTAATTCAACGACAATAATCAAAAAACATATCCTGAATACAAAAGGTACTGTGTATGGCAATTTTGACCAGAACCGCCTCAATGATTCAAAGGCCAGATCAATTCAACTCTCAGGAGATGGAAAAATTTTAATGGAACCCACAACGATGTTTACCCCTCTATACTCTTTGAGAACAAAACTTCAGTGGCAAACTCACTCTCCAAACAAAGCAGAGCCTAAGTTTCGTAAACTTGAACTTCTTGATGATTATGAGTCTCAAATATCAGCCCTTGCTAAATAGAAAAGGCTTTTTGCTTTTCATTATCCCTTTGGTGCTACTAACAGTAGCCATTTTCTTCTCCATACTCATGTGGCTCTCAAAGTCCAGAGCCCTCATTAGCCAAAAGAGCTACGAGATCGACATTGCACGGGGAGTCTGTGATGGCGCTTTAGATATTCTGGTTCAAGCGATTCACAATCAAACACCCCTTCCGCAAGGCATCAGGGAGTTCAATTCAATTCCCCATTCCAGTTTTGTCCATTACTTTGGGCAGGTTGAATTGAATGAGACTTTTCAGGCAGGCCATTCAAGGCTTATGAGCCTGACGGAGCACCAATACAGACATGCTTTCGAAACCCTTGAAAAGAGCTTTCCTGGAGTTGAAATCGAGTGCAATTTGCAAGGTCAGGCTGAACCTCATAGCGAATTTCTGGTCGACCCCATTTCCAGGCAAGTGGAATTTGAGCTTCGTTGCAGAACCTGGTATGCAAGCGTCAAAGTAGATCATATGATTAAAAAGAAAGTCTGGATCTATAACATGGCCTCAGAGGCTTACACCCGATTTACTATCTTTCATCATGACAGTGTTGGGGGAAGTTACAACAAGACCCTGCTCGATGGCGCTGGACGGGTCATAAACAACATGATTCCTCTCATTGCTTTCAATCACAATCCCAAGTCAGACAAGTCCGACAACGAACTCCTTGCCCTTAAAAAGTCCGAAGAAAAGAGAAGTTTTGATCGACTGACAACCTCGGGAACGTCAAAGAAACTGAAGCATGCAATCGAAGATAGAGGATATCAATATTATGGCAACAGTCAGTTCCGCCCCACTGATTTGAGAATTGGAGGAGGAATGCGCTTTGAAACATATTCTGAAGAGTGGCTTTTGTTCAACCCTTACTACGAGAAATTTAGTCCAGTATATAAACTTTACAGAGAGTTCCTCCCACCCCGTTTACAGTCACAATACAGAGTGACCAACCTCTATGAAGATCCTGATGGAGATGTTGAGAAGGAGACTTCGGGATGGGGCCTGGTCAAATTCTGGAAGGGTGGCTTTTGGAACATATCTAAAGATCACCCGGATTATCCTGGAAAGTATATTGGTGGTTGGACTCCATTCAGTTCGGCCATCCACCCCTTTGGCACCATAGACCAAATGTCACGAACAAGGATCATAGGCAATACCATTCGTACGAGTTGGAGAGTCAGCAAGCTCTTTCTGGATCGGGTCGCCAGTGAATCCGATGAGCGTCAGTATGAAAGATGTATGGGCTATGACTACGAAATGACTCCTGAAAACAGTCTGATCAGTCCATTGCCATCTCTGCCCTACTTTCCAGACAACTCCTTTCCCAGCTCGGCACTGGAACCTTTTTTGGGATACAAAGGGAATATTGTTCGCGAATGCGATGAACCCACCAAAATCAAGCCTGCGGATACATTCATTCCTCAGTATTTATTTGAAAAACATGATGAATACAGTAGAGCGTCATCAGGTTACAGCTTTAACAACCCACTGCAATTGATTGATATGGCATTGTTTTCTCACGATGATATGCCTCCGCACTTCAACAAGGGGTTTCAAGGATATACCTTAATCGATGATGATCGGGAAAGGGGCAAAAGAGACAAGTATGAGATCGATGCCATAACAGGTGAAGCCTTCGAACGGGCTGATGGATCGGGTGCCTACTTTCGATTTGATTACAACTTCCTAAATCCTGATGTAATTCAGCGCAAAAAAATCTATATGCCTGCGCTAACAGTGAAAGAACTTGAAGACAGGGGTTATCTCAGGGCAAACAGCTGGGTCGGACCAGAGATACCATTGAAAATTGTTGGAGACCTGGAAATCGGGGAAAAGTTTGAGTTTCAATCCCGTACTTCCTTGTATGTAGATGGACACTGTAAGGTTAGTCCCGTTCGTAGCCGCCAATATTTACTGCTAAACTGTAAAACACTCGAATTCACAAAAAAGCAAAACTTTGAGAAGAAGAAAGAAGTGAATATTTACGAGGGAATCTTTGTGGGAAGGAACGGAATAAGACATACCCTTGAGCACCCAGACTCTTTGGTGGTTCATGGAACACTGGCAGGTTCCCCGATAGAAGACAGCTTCTTTAGCATTCCCACTATGGTTGTCTATGATTCATCGAATGACTACCGTCAGGGAAAGCAGGACAACGCATTTCGCGCAATGATGGAGCCCTCTATTTTGAATTGGGAGATCAAGCCTTGAAAAAGAAATCAGCCTTTACATTGGTCGAAATCCTCTTTGCGAGCGGGATGATTCTTGTACTCTTCATGGGTTTCGTAACTATGTCTCTCCAGTCGCATCGACAAACTGTCATGTCGCGGGACAAACTCAAAGCCACTTTCTATGCCAGGGAAACGATTGACGCCATCCGTGGAGCTTTGACTCTGATTGATTCCGAGAAACTGGGCTCCCTCTCCAACAGGTTCAATGGAGATTCCTTCTTTGAAATCAAAACTCCTCCCGATCTGAAAGTTGATGTCTTTACAACGACTCTCTTGAAATCCAGAGACAATGGTTTAAATTCGGCTTCTACTGTCTTCCTTTCCAGGATGCCCTCAAATTTTCAAAGACTGGTTAAGATATCACCCAGCTTTCGTCGCTATAATGGAAATCCTGATCTATACAATGTTGAAGTACAAATTCGCTGGAAACAGGATTCCAAAACTTACAATCGCCAGGTACGCCAAGTTACGGTTGTTGGTGCAAATGAAACGGGACACCACTTTGAATACTAGAAAAGGATTCACCCTCATTGAGATAGCCGTCAGTATGGCTTTGGCAGTATTTCTGCTCTTCTTTGTTTACACCCTGTTATCAAGATCCAGTTCTGATTTCGACCGGGGGAAAAAATACAATGACGAACTTGAGCAAATGCAAAGAATGGCCATTCGTCTACGACGTGACCTCTACAAAATAAAGCCCATAAACATTCCTATTGATCTTGTCAATGGATTGAGTGGGAAAGACCCGCGAAAAAGGGTTTATCACCAAAGCGTCCTGGTCAATCGAGCAGGTGGTCAAGAGGTTATGCAATTGGATCCGACTATTGTAGAGACCAGTCAAAGTGTGAACAACATTACTGGCAGAAGCGTACAAAACATGCAAGTCAGCTCAGCCAATTTCTATGAGGAAATTCCCGTTTACGGAACTGCGGATTTGCTCTTTTTACAAAATGCACTCGTCACTTTTCGCGATGTGGAGATCAAAGAAGAGCAATTTACCGGAATCATAGACGAATATTATATCAATACTCAGGAAGAACAGGTTCGCTGGCGCTACTACAAAATCGAATTCCACAACGGAGATCCTTCCAAATTTAGTGCTCCTCGATACGTTACCAGAGAGGCACTTGACAAAGTAACCGGTGCGATAATCTCTACTGAAATCTTTGGGGCTATCCCGAGAGATTCAGAAGTCGCACCCGGTCGCCTTCAAAGTTCTACAATCATCACACGTTTTGACTTAATCACAAACTATTGGACCCGCTGTATCTTCTATCAGGACGGTGCCGAGTGGCATGGATTTTCAGCAGTGGTGACTCAGGTCAATCTCGGCACGACTGCCCAGGACAGAGACTTTTTTGATATTTACAGAATCAGGGAAAACATTAAGCTCTTCTACACGGGTGCCCATGCCCCCAGAGACCAGTGGCCTGGACAAAACATTTTGAATTTCGTCGTCAATGACCCCAAGATCGCAGGATATTTAAAAGCAAAGGGCTACGACGAGCATCGCTAAGATGAAGCTTTCCAACGTTATTAGCCTCAACATACCAGGAGCGCAAACTTCAACTTTTCAATGAAAATCAACTCCTTGAGCCAGGGAAGGGATCTGCGAGCCAGGCCAGCAGTGGGAATTACTTGAACTATCCCCCAAAAGATTCTTGAAGTACTTTATAAAAGCCCGGATAACTAATGTCCGCCCATTGGGGCTCATCAAGCTCAACCTCACCCGAACAAAGCAAGCCAGCAACGGCAAAACTCATGGCTATTCTGTGGTCATGACAGCTCCGTATTTTAGCAGCCTCAAGCTTTTGTCCACCCTCAAGGGCAAATCCATCCTGAAACTCTTCAATACTCACTCCACAGGCAGTCAGATTTTTGACCATAGCATCGATTCGATCGGACTCTTTGAATCGAAGTTCTTTGGCCCCTCTAACCTTGCTCACGCCTTTGGCCTTTAGAGCCAGGATAGCCAGAATAGGAATCTCATCAACCAAACTGGGCACTTCTTCTTCATTGATTTCAAAGGAAGTTAGCTCACTGGCCTTGACTTGCAAATCGCCAACAGGCTCTCCCAGGAAATCTTGCTGTGACAGGACAGTCAATTTCGCTCCCATTCTTTCCAGTACACGAAAGAAGCCTAATCTGGTCGGATTAAGACTCATGTTTCTCAAAATCAGTTCTTTGCCTGTCAGCAATGACGCCGCCACAAAAAATGCAGCTGATGAGGGGTCCCCCGGGACCTTCAATCGAAAAGGGCTCAATGGCTTTTCCAGCGGTTTCACCATAATTGTGTCCCCACGCATTCTCACCGGGGCACCCAATGCTGCCAACATTCTCTCCGTGTGATCACGAGAGCCATAAGGGTCGTGAACCGAACCTGCTTCATTAGCAAACAAATGTGCCAGAATCAGACAGGATTTCACCTGTGCGCTAGCTACCGGCAGGGTGTAGTCCATAGCTTGGAGAGCTTTCTCACTGGCGAAAAACTCAAGTGGCATCCGACCATCTTCGCCGTGAGCCTTGCATTGACTGCCCATTTTCGAAAGTGGGTCGAGGATACGAGCCATCGGCCGCGAAGACAGACTTTCATCGCCGGTCAGTTTGGCACCTATCCCCTGGCCTGCAATCAAGCCACTAATCAGTCGGGCTGTAGTCCCTGAGTTACCACAGTAAAGTTCCACTTCTGCATCCTGCAATGCTGTACCGCGAACTTTCACTGATTCACTGCCATACTCAATGGCAACACCCATATGACTCAGGCAAGAACCAGTAGAAACTACATCTTGTCCAGGCGAAAGATTTGCAAACTCACTGACTCCATCACAGAGAGAGGCAAAGAGCAAACAACGATGGGAAATTGACTTGTCACCGGGCAAGCAGATTTCAACTGTCTTGTTCATCATCCACAGACTTTCCCGTACCAATAGTTCGATCAATAACCTGACAAATCCCGTTCGACAATCTCATCAACTTTGAAAACTCGTGGGGCAGAAGTGCTTGAGGTCCATCACACAATGCCTCTTCCGGCTTGTTGTGCACATCCACAATCAAACCATCCGCTCCTGCCGCCAATCCAGCAAGGGCGTGAGGAGTCACAAAGCTTCGCTTGCCGGCACTATGAGAAGGGTCAACAATGACTGGAATATGGGACACTTTTTTGAGTGCTGGAATAAAGCTGATATCGAGTGTATTTCTGGCATGATCCCCGAAAGTGCGAATTCCCCGCTCACAAAGAACGACATCAAAGCAGCCGTTACTCATGAGATACTCAGCACTCATCAAAGTTTCATCCAGAGTGGCGCACATTCCCCTCTTGAGAAGAACAGGTTTTCCCTGTTTGGCAACAGTCTCCAGCAGACGGAAATTTTGCATGTTACGAGTCCCGATCTGAAGCATATCAGCATAGCTTGCCACCAATTCAGCATCTTCCGGACAAACAACTTCCGTAACAAATGGCAGGCCTGAAACTTCTCTGGCCTTTGCCAGAATTTTCAATCCTTCTTCACCCAATCCCTGAAAGGAATAAGGAGAGGTTCTTGGTTTGAAAGCTCCTCCGCGAAGTAACTGAGCACCTCTGGCTGCAACGACCTCTGCGATTGAACAAGTGGATTCTTCACTTTCTACCGCACAAGGGCCCGCTATCATGACGGCCTCTTCTCCACCGATCTTCACACCACCAACGTCAACAATAGATTTCTTCTTCACTTGATTACTGGCAAGTTTATAGGCTTTTGTAATTCTCACAATCTTCCAAACACCTGGCAAAATCTCAATATGAGCCTTGGCTTCATCATAGTCACCATCTCCGGTTACACCCATAGCGATTCTGCTTTCGCCTGGTATAACATGAGCGGTCAAACCAAAATCGTTGACACGTTTATTAATATAGTCAAGTTGCTCCTGGCTCACATCCAGGTTCATCATAATTAACACTATTCCTCCCAATAACTTTATTACTTGTTGTTCGCTCTGAGCTTGTGAACAAACTCCCCCGTAGCCTGTACTGGATTTTTCTGCGTCTCAATGTACTTGAGAAGCGCGCTGCCTACCACCGCACCATCCGAATACTCATTGACCCACTGTACATCCTCGCTGGTTCTAATCCCGAAACCCACCACAAAAGGTGTCGTGCTATTGTCTCTGACTCTTTTCAGATAATCAGTGAGCACACTCCTGTCCAGTGCACTTCCCGTGATTCCCAGAATCGAAGTACAGTAAATCAAATGACCGCTCAGTTTAGAGATCATCTCGATCCTTTGTGCAGGAGTGTTTGGTGAAACCATCAATACAGGCGCTAACCCAAACTCTTTGCACAGGGCCAAGTACTCCTGCGCTTCCTCTGGAGGTAAATCTGGCAATATAAAGCCATCTACCCCTACCAGCTGACATCGGTGAAAAAAGGCTCTGAGGCCATACTTCAGGATCGGATTTAGGTAACCCATCAGAATAATGGGAATGTTGCTCTTCTCCCGAATTTGTTGAACGATATCCAGAATACCGTTGAGATTCATTCCCGCCTGAAGTGCTACTTCACTACAATGCTGAATCACAGGCCCATCTGCCAGTGGATCGGAAAAGGGCATCCCAAGCTCAACCATCGATGCTCCGGCCTCTTCTGCTGCCAAAACCATGTTTACAGTATACTTCGGGTCGGGATAGCCTGCAGTGATAAACGGGATAACTTTTTTGGACGGCGTTTCAAAAAGCCTGGAAATTCGATTCATTTCAAATCCTTTCCCAAGTAATCCGCTATGGTGTGGACATCTTTGTCACCTCGTCCTGAAACACAAACGATTACGCTTTCTCCTTCGCTCAAACCATGATCAAAAGACTTCAAGTAGGCCAATGCATGGCTTGTTTCCAAAGCTGGTAAGATTCCTTCCTTTTGAGTCAGCCACTGAAATGCATCTAATGCCTGAGCATCAGTGACTGGAACATAGCGAACTCTTCCGATCTTTTTCAAATAAGCATGTTCTGGACCAATACCCGGATAATCCAGTCCTGCACTGATGCTGTGGGGTAGCACAACCTGCCCGTTGGAGTCTTGTATCAACAAACTGGCACTCCCGTGCAAAACCCCAAATTCTCCTGCTGTGATGGTTGCTGCGTGCTCACCGGATTCCAGTCCGAGTCCTCCAGCTTCCAAACCAACCAGCCTGCTACTGGATTCGAGAAACTCATGGAAGATTCCAATGGCATTGGAACCACCCCCTACACAGGCAATCACGAGTTCGGGGTCGGCTCCGTTATTTTTCTCCTGAAACTGGCGACGAGCCTCTTTGCCAATGATAGCCTGAAATTCACGAACCATTTTTGGATAGGGATGCGGTCCCACAGCACTACCAATGATGTAGTAGCTATCCTCAACACAACTAACCCAGGTTCGAATGGCTTCATTGGTAGCGTCCTTAAGTGTTTTACTTCCCGAACTGACAGGAACAACTTCTGCCCCTAGTAGCTCCATTCGAAAAACATTGAGCCGTTGTCTCGCGATGTCCTCTTCACCCATGAAAACTCGACAGGAAAGTCCAAAATGAGCACAAACGGTGGCTGTAGCAACACCATGCTGCCCGGCTCCGGTCTCAGCGATAATCTTGCTCTTGCCCATTCTTCTCGCCAACAATACCTGCCCAATCGCATTATTGATTTTGTGAGCCCCCGTATGATTCAAATCTTCTCTCTTGAGCCAGACATTGATTCCAAGCTCTTCACTTAACCTTCTAGCATAGCTAAGTGGCGTAGGCCTCCCTACATATTCCCGTAGCAGTTCATGATACTCCTGGAGAAAATCATCATCCTGCAAACAGATCTCCAGCTCTCTTTGAATCTCCTGCAACGCAGGAACAAGAGGTTCAGGAACAAACATGCCCCCGTACTCTCCGAAGTGTCCTCTCTCATCAGGCATTTTTGCAGCCATATCTATTCCTTCCTGCACCAATTACTGCCCGACTCCAACCCAACTTCTTCCGCCAAATCAATCAACCTTTTAATCCGGCTTGCAGACTTGACCCCCGGTGAGTCTTCCAGGCCACTGTTGAAGTCCCAAAAATCTATACCCTGAATCCTGAAAGCTTCCCGAGCATTTTCCAGATTCAAGCCACCAGCCAATATAGTTGGCTGCTTCCAACTCTTGTTCTCTATGACAGACCAGTCAAAAGTTTTGCCGCTGCCACCATACTCACTGTCCACTTTGGTGTCCAGAAGCACCGCTTTGGCACCCGATTCAACTTCTGTATTTAAGTCCGCACTATCTTTCACACGAAGTACCTTCCAGTAAGCTCGCTTCAAGTCCTTGATGTATTCCAAGGACTGATCACCGTGCAACTGCAGGAAATCGAGCCCAAGGGAGTCATACAAATCTTGTGCTTCCTGAACTGAGTGATCAACGACCACTCCCACTTTAAGAACATCCTCAGGCAAGTCCTTCAACCAGGTCAGTGCTCCCGGCTCAACAAAGCGAGGGCTCCTCCTGTAAAAAATAAAACCCAAAGCCCCCACACCCAAATTGCAAAGCAAATTGGCATCCTGCGCCTTGGTGATTCCACACACTTTGAAAGCGTAACGCTTCATCAAGCAACCTCAACGCTCTACTTCATCCAGAAAATCTGCCAGCACTGCTCCCGGATTATTGTTGCGCATGAAACTGGTTCCAATCAGAGCTCCATCAAAACCCAACTCCATAACCTTGCGAAGATGTTCAGGGCTGTCAATCCCGCTTTCAGCGACTCTCGCACTTCGAGGAAGCTCATCAATCAGAGCTTCGAAGACTTCAAAATTAGTCTTCATCTTTTTCAAATCCCTACAATTCACACCGATTATTTCCGGATTAAGTTTTCGGATTCTCTCCAATTGGGAGCTGTCATGAAACTCAACCAAAACACCCAGGCCCAAATCCTCGGCAAAACTGTGCAATTCCTCAAGTTGCCCCTCTTTTAAGATATCAGCAATCAGAAGGATGGCGTCAGCACCGATGAGCAAACTCTCATAAACTTCTTCTTTAGTTGTCAGAAAGTCTTTTCTGAGTACGGGTATCTCCACTGCATCCTTCACAGCCGCCAGGTAGTCCAAACTCCCTTTAAACAGAAGCTCTTCCGTAAGCACAGAAATTGCGCAAGCACCATTAGCCTCATAGGACATCGCTAACTCAACGGGATCAAAGTTATCACCCGGGTAAATTTTTCCCATGGATGGAGAGCTGTTCTTCACTTCGGCAATCACTTGCATACCGGGTTCCTGGATTGCTGATTCCAGATCAAGCATTCCATGTTGTCGCAAGGACCGATCAAACTTGCCAGCATATTGATCCTTCAAGTTTGCGATGTGCTCTTTCTTGGATTCCAGAATTTTGTTTAAGGCTTCATTACTCATGAGAGCTCCCTTAATTTCACCAAAACTTCCTTGGCCCTACCGGAGTTTACACTCTCTCTAGCCATAGCCAGTCCTTCTTCATAGCGGCATCCACGAGCAATTGCGATTGCACTGGCTGCATTAACCAGTGTCATATTCAAAGCGGGACCTTCCCTGCCATCAAGAATTCCCAGAAGTATTCCTGCATTTTCACGGGCATCTCCGCCCCTCAGATCACTCATTTCAATTCTTTCAAAGCCAAGTTCTGAAGGTTGATAGCTACCTTCCTTCAATTCACTGTCATGAAGACGAGTGAAAAAACTGGTCCCGGTGAGGGTCAATTCATCAAGCCCCCCTTCGCCATGAACTACCATTGCACTCTTTGCACCAAGATTGCGTAACACTTCCGCAATGGGCAGAATCCATTCCTTGTCGTACACTCCCAGAAGTTGATGTTTGACTCCACAAGGATTACAAAGCGGACCCAGAAGATTAAAAACTGTCCTTATCTTGAGTGCTCGTCTCGCCGGCATCACGCTCTTCATAGCCGGGTGAAAACCCGGTGCAAAGAAAAAACCCAGACCAATAGTTTCCACAGCTTTTCGAATACTGTCGACCGGTAAATCAATTCCGACTCCGAGGGCTTCCAAAACATCGGCAGAACCAGATCGGGAAGAGACGCTTCGATTGCCGTGTTTCGCCACAGGAACACCGGCTCCTGCAACAACAAAGCAGGCTGCTGTAGAAATGTTGAATGTTCCACTTCCGTCTCCACCAGTACCACACAAGTCCACTGCCTCCACATCCAGAGGAACTGAAATCATCTTGTCGCGCATGGCACGGGCAAAACCTGTAATTTCACAGGCACTCTCCTTTCTCGCACGAAGTGCAACCAGGAAACCGCTGATTTCAATGTCGTTGAAACTACCTTCCATGATCTGGCTCATCAAATCATGGGCATCTGCCTCTGAAAGGATTTCTCCAGCGAGAATCTTCTCAATTGTTTCTTTCACTAGCTATCCTTATGTCTTTCACAAAAACCCAGGAAATTCTTAAGCATTTCGTGTCCATAATTCGAAGCATAGGATTCGGGATGAAACTGTATCCCGAACAATCCACTTTGCTCATCTTCTACTGCCATGACCATGTTGCTGTTACTCAACCTTGCTGTAACTTCCAGTGTCTCGGGAATACTGTCAGCGTGTGCTATCAAGGAGTGATAACGGGTCACTTCTATCATATCGGGTAGCCCACGAAAGAGAACTTTGTGCTTCAAATCAACAGGAAACACTTTTCCATGAACAATCTCACCCGCTCCTGTGATGGTTCCTCCAAGGAACTCACAGATACTTTGATGCCCCAAACATATTCCAAGTACGGGAAGACGGGAAGAGAACTTCCCAAGAAAATCCAATGTTAATCCTGCATTAACAGGCTTACCCGGACCCGGAGACAGCACGACTCCATCGAAGCCCGTAACATACTGTTCATCCAGAACACGGAGATCATCATTTCTCAGAACTTCCAGCTCTGCTTTCAACTCTCCGAAATACTGAACCAGATTGAAAGTAAATGAGTCGTAGTTATCTACCATCAATAGACGAGTCATTCACTCTCCCCCGGATTTCGAGCAACCAGTCCATCTTCAGCGAAGTCGATTGCTTTCATAATGGCCCTGGCCTTGTTCCAGGTCTCTTCATATTCAAGATGAGGAACCGAGTCATAGACAATCCCGGCGCCTGCCTGAAAACTGACTCTCTTCCCTTCCTTAACCAAGGTTCGAATCGCTATGCAGGTATTCATATTGGAATAATAATCAAAGAATCCAATTGCACCGCTATATACATTGCGTCGATCCTTCTCGAACTGATTGATCAATTGCATGGCTCGAATCTTTGGAGCACCTGAGGTGGTGCCAGCGGGAAAAGCGCTTTTGAGGGCATCCATGGAACTGTAATCTTTCCTAAGAGTGCCTTCCACATCACTCACAATGTGCATCACATGCGAATATCTTTCCACAACCATATAGTCACTGACTTTGACGCTTCCATACTCGCACACGCGGCCCACATCATTGCGTCCAAGATCAACCAGCATCAAATGTTCTGCGCATTCCTTCTTGTCAGCAAGAAGATCTTCCTCAAGTGCCCTGTCTTGCTCTTCATTCGCCCCGCGTTTACGAGTACCCGCAATTGGGCGAACTTCCATCCTGGAATCATTCACTTTCACCAAAAGTTCAGGAGAGGCTCCAATAATCTGAAAGTCGCCACAGTCCAGTAAAAACATATAAGGTGAGGGATTGATTGTTCTTAGGGCACGGTAAAGAGTGGTCGCTTCAACTCCAGTATCACGAAAGAAACACTGAGACAAAACAATCTGGAAGATTTCGCCCTCGACAATTTTTTCCTTGGCCTGGGTCACGATCTCTTCGAATTCTTCTTTTTTAAAATTTGACTTTAAAGAAGACCTATCTTGACGGGCTGGTAGTTGATGCTCCAGTTCGCGATGCAATTCATAACCAATTGTATCGATTCTTTCATGGGCTTTATTATAGAGTTCTTGAAGCTGGGACTCAGTATAGTCACGTTCCCCAAGATTTACGTTAGCAATCACAATGACCTGCTGGGCGACATGATCGAAAACCAGTAACTCGTCAAACTCCATCATGACTGCATCGGGAAGAGTGTCCCCTTTGTGGGTAGGTACTTTAGGCTCCCACAGGGGAACCGTCTCATAGCCAAGAAAACCCACCATACCTCCACAAAAATCGGGCAGACCATCCAGCTCAGGCTTTCTCGAGGAGTTATTGATCTCCTCTATAATCTCCAGAATGGGTTGTGAGCAATCGGACCACTCATCGTTTTGAAAAACCTGGGTGACAGAACCAAAAGATCGAAAGACTCGGGAAGGTTTTCTACCCAGATAACTGTAACGGGCATTGCGACCTTTTTCTACAGACTCAAGAAGGAAGGAGAAGTCTGTGTTTTGCTGGATTCTCAAAAATGCACCAACTGGAGTCAGCAAATCAGACAAAACCTTTTGATAGACAGGAATGATCCCGCCCCTTTTTGCCAGTTCAGAAAAGTTATCCCAGGAAGTTCGCATTGTTGATCTCCAAAATGATAAGAGGAGCAGTATAACAAAGAAGGTTGGAAAGCCGAATGAGTCAGATGGAAAGATCGGGTACTCTTCTCAATTAAGTGATGCTGTCACAGTTCCAAAATGAGCTAAACCCTCATGAATACTGGACTATTTTGGCATACTCTTTCCAAATTGGAGTATTTAATTGACGAGTAAATCCAGAATTCTCTAAACTTAAATTCATGAAAACTAGTTGCTTGACTATTCCGGAAATTGAAGCCCTGTTAAAAGACTCTGGGGTGCAACCTAGTGCGCAGCGCATTGCTATCTGTCGCTACGTTTTGTGCGAGGCATCTCACCCTACAGTAGAAGACGTCAAGAAGTGGGCAGATGAGAATTTCCCCAAGATGTCCCTGGCTACTGTGTACAACACCCTGAACCTGCTGGTTGAAGTCGGTCTTTTGCGTTCTGTGAAGTTTCCTCACATGGACAAAACGATTTTTGACCGCAACCTGGAACCCCATCACCACTTTCTTGATGATGAGAGTGGACAAATCTACGATATTGAGCCTTCCAAAGTGCAAATGGAGTTTAATCTTCCAGAAGATTTTGAGATCATGGAAACGCAACTCATCATTCGAGGGCGCAAACGATCCTGAGCGAAAGCCAGTGAGAGTAGCTGACATCAATCTTGCGGTTCATTCGCAGTAAAGTACACGACTGACCTGGGAAAGTTTCAGGGAATCAGAAGTTACCAACAGCTTCCATGAATACCAGGAACCTCATGCAAGGAAAGGACCGGCGAGATTTACTCAAACAAGAGAATCTGCCGGCCCACAAGCAAACTGTTTATTCAAACTCCAGCCCACGCTCGGCTGCTGACAATGAAGATTGCAATAATCCTTGAGCCTTATCATCCATTCCAGCCTTTTTATAAGCTCGAATTAATTGGGCCTGAATTCCCTGAGTCATCATAGGCGGCAAATCCTTGTCCTTCTTGCTCTCCTCCAAGGCTAACTCCAACTGACGCACAGCCTGTGAATAATCCTTGCGACTCAGGTGCAACTTTCCCAATTCCACCCTGGTGTGAAGCTTAAAACCCTTAAGCATAGGGGGAGCTCCATCAAAATAAGCCGGGACTTTCAAACGCAAACGCTTTTCAAAAATAGTCGCCGCTTGGTCATATTCCTTGTTCTTGATGTGATGCTTGGCTACCTGCTGGCTCGTGTGCAAGTAAGTCATGATTTGCTTAGCATTACTGCGCTGCTCCTCGGGCAAGCCTTCCATAAAGCTCTTCATTTTTTGCTCCATGCGCTTGCCAAAACCCCTCATCTTGCCTTTGCGACCTTGCCGCATTCCCTTTCTGCGAAAGTCTTGTCCTTCTTCACCACGTTCGTGAAACTCTCCATATTCTCTGTCTTCTGCACTCAGCAGCGTACTCATTCCCAAAAATAATACGATCGAAATTTTGATCCATGCACTCATCGTAAATCCCCTTCCTGATTTATCCTCGACCCAATTGATCTTCAATCCAAAAATCTGTTTCCTGGACGCTTTGAGCAGCTTCTTCAAGAGCCTCCTCAAAGTAGTCACTTACATCCATTTCCATAATCTCCATTGATGGAATCTCCGGCGCTTCATCCTCCAAATACTCATCGAACTGTAAGTCTTCCAGTCCGGAACTTCCGGGAAGCTCAAAGCCAGCTGAAAGCTCTGACTGGGTTGATTGCGCCAAAGCCACCTGAAATTCCTCACTCCAACCCTTGTAGACAACACTTTGAGTCTGAGTATTCAGTCCATCATTTCCCTGATCCAGATTTACAGGACCAAAGAAAAACAAAAAGCAGGAAAACCCGACTACTACCAATACGGCTCCCCGCGCCTTCAAGGGCAAACCTCGATATCTTTTCCTGTCCAGCCCCTGGTGCAAAAAGCTGTTTTCCAACCTTTGCAGGTTCAGGTACTCCTGTTGGCAAGACTCACACTCTTCAATGTGTTTTTGTACTGAAACACTGTATTGCCCCAAAGGACTTTCAAAAATCTCTTTTATCACCACTTCACAATTCATGATCGCCCCTCCAGATAAGAGCCCAGCTCGAGCATCAGTTTTTTCCTACCTCTATGCAAAATCACCTTGATGTTGGAAACCGATAGATCCAGAATCTCTCTGATTTCCTTTTGCGACAACTCTTCATAAACCGTCAGAAGGAACACATCTCTTTCTCTTTCTTCCAACTTTTCCAATGCCTTGCGAAAGTCTTCACGTAAAGGGACAAATCCTTCGTCACCGACTCCCTGCATTCGGTACCAGGTCTCTTGAACTACAGTTTTCAAGTGCTCATGAATCGTCTTCTTCTTTCTTAACTGTTCGAGATTTTTGTTTACGCAGATTCTATAAGCCCAGGTCTGAAAACTGGATCGTCCCTGAAACTTTTCGTAGCTTTTAACCAGCTGCTCCATCGTTTCACCAACCACGTCCTGAGCATCTGCAAAATTGCGTTGATACTTCAAAGAAAGTGAAAGCATCTTCTTTTGAATTGCCTCCAAATCTCTTTGCTCAAGCAGCGTCTCTTGCTGCAAAACATCTACCTCAATTCCCAACATTCACTCCTTATGATGAAGAACGTGGCCCCAAGGTTACAAAAAATGTTAAATTCTCTCCAACCATGCTTTATCCACCTGTCATTTTACTTAGCGATTTTGGGCTTCAGGACCCTTACGTTGGAGTCATGCAAGGGGTCATTGCCCGCATCAGCAGAGACCTTGAGGTGATTCACCTGAGCCACGGTATTCAAGCTCAAAATATTGAACAAGCCAGGACTGTATTGGAAGATAATTTTTCCTACTTCCCTCCGGGTAGCGTGTTTTGCTGTGTTGTCGATCCTGGCGTAGGCAGTCAGCGAAAGGTCATTGCCCTGAACTCACGCTCCTATCGTTTCGTCGGACCAGACAATGGACTGTTTTCCAATTTTTTGAGACAACCAGGCTGCGAAATTAGAGAACTGGATATTCCGGCTAGCGCTTCGAGAACCTTTCATGGCAGGGATGTCTTCGCCCCGGAAGCTGCCCGAATAGCACTTGATGGAGAGTATTTTGACAATCTTGAGATTCTTTCTCGCAATGAATGCAAACTGAGTCCCGAGTTATCCATTAAGACCGCGCTACCAATAGAAAAAGATTTGAAGTTGTTATATTCCGATCATTTTGGAAATCTGGTGAGCAATCTGATTTTACAATCGGTTCCGGAACAGATTGAAGTCTACCTGGACTCACAAATCTGCCCGTTTTATGAGGCTTATCATCAAATGCCCGAGGGTCAAATTTGTAGTCTTCGGGGGAGTACAGGTCGTCTGGAGTTCTCTATCAAGGGTTCTAACGCCCTGGATGTACTGGGCCCAAATGCCCTGAAAAGCCAAATTAGAGTGAAAAAATTATCCTGCAAATATCGCTACAGTCCTCTGGCTTTTGATTTCCCGGCCTGATAAAGGGTTCTATCAATCTTGCTCAGACTCTGGAAAATCCTCAACCCCATCAGCTTCCAGTTGCTCAGTTTCCTGTTCAAGCTCCAAATCTTCCTTGCGTCGATAGATAGACAACTTGGAGGTTCCGTACTTTTTGGTTTTCACCAATACCATGGACTCACCATGTTCTTCCGGGGCTTCTCGCATGGCGGACTTGGAATACTCCATGATTAACAGGCCGCCCTCACTCACAAATTTACCCAAGTCCACTTTTTTCAAAATGCCTTCTTTATAAAGCTCATAGGGTGGATCAAAATAAACAATATCAGCCTGGATTCCACGTTTACCAAAAACAAGAAAACTCTCAAGATAGAGAGTCGCAACATCTTCTCCCACACGCTTTTCCAGTTCATGTAAATTGCGATCCAGGTAGTTCCCTACTCTGCGACTCAACTCTACAAGATAAACAGGTTTTGCATTGCGAGATATAGCTTCCAGGCCAATCGCCCCGGTGCCAGCGCACAAATCCATAAAACTGTAGCCGGTGAGATCCTGACCAAGAATATTAAAAAGGGCTTCCCGCACACTGCTTTTTGTGGGACGAAGCAGCTTCCCGTCGGGAGACTGGATTCGCATCCCCCTTAATTTTCCAGAGATGATTTGCAGCATCAAGGCTCCAGATGAGTCATCATTCTTGGAAAAGGAATGCATTCACGGATGTGTCGAACTCCGCTGATGAAAGAAAGTGTCCTTTCCAGTCCAATGCCAAATCCACTGTGAGTGTAAGTTCCGTATTTTCTCAGGTCCAGGTACCACTCGAAACTGGCTGGGTCCAGACCGAACTCGATAATGCGCTCCTTGAGTAGATCATAATCATCCTCACGCTGAGACGCTCCAATGACCTCTCCATACCCGGGAGCTAACAGATCAGAACATAAAACCCGATCACTTCTTTCCGGATGAATCTTCATATAAAAAGCCTTGGCCTCTCTGGGATAGTTTGTGATGAAAACCGGAGTTTCAAAATCCTCAGTCAATTGAACTTCATCTTCAGCACCCAAATCTTTTCCACGCACTATTTTCGATCCCTTTTTGTGCAATCTATCCACAGCCTCGTCATACTCAAGTCTGGCGAAGGGCTTCAAGCAAGCCTCAAGATCTTTGGGCTTTCTTCCCAGAGTTTTCAACTGCAAGGGGCACTTGTCCAAGACATGGCGAACAACTGTCTGAAACATTTCTTCCTGAATTCGCATATTTTCATCGTTGTCAGCAAAAGCAACTTCCGCTTCCAACATCCAGAACTCCGTAAGATGCCTTCTGGTCTTGGATTTTTCCGCCCGAAAGGTGGGTCCAAAGCAATACACTTTCCCCAAGGCTGCTGCGGTGGCTTCCAGATACAATTGACCAGTCTGGGCAAGGTAAGCATTACCCTCTTCAAAATACTCTGTAGAGAACAGAGTCGCGCCCTCTTCCCCGATAGTTCCCGTCAGGATTGGAGAATCTGTAAGAATATAACCACGATCGTAAAAATACTGTCTCAGACTCCAGATGATTTCATTTCGAATCTGCATCAAGGCTCTCTGTTTGCGTGACCTCAGCCAAAGGTGACGTCTCTTGAGCAAAAAGTCAGGTCCATGTTCTTTTGGCGTAATCGGGAAGTCTTCAGTTATCTGAATGGGCTTGATTTCCTTGACGATGATTTCGCAACCGGAAATTGATTTGGGATGCGCGACCACTTCACCCAGAACCTCCACTGAAGACTCCTGAGTCAATTCGCTTGCCTGATCCCAGGTTTCCTGCGAAGAATCTTCAATCGTAACAATAGCTTGCAAAACAAGAGTACCGTCTCTAAGTTCAAGAAACTGGATGTTCTTGCTTCCTCTTTTATTAAAAATCCAGCCCTGCAGCCAAACTGTTTTTCCTAAATGCTCTTTAATATCTCTAAACCAAATTTTGGACATGAGGTTCTCCATCAATAACTAACGTGGCAAGCCTTGCACAAGGCATCATTTTCATTTTTTATTTTCAGAAACTTGGAGTTACTGCTGTGAGGGTCGTGACAGGAGACACAGGTGATAACACGACCAACACCTTCTACGTAGGTGGTACCCAAAACCTTCGGGATCTTTGTTTTCGCCGATGGGACCACGTTGATAGGATGGGAATGTCCGGGAAGAAAAAACTTTCCTCCCTTGTTCTCTGCCTTGTGGCAGGCGTAGCACATTGCATCCTGGGGTGTTAGAGAAATTTGCTTTCCATCCCCGTGCACCAGTGGAGTTGGCCACAGGGACTGTCCCTTTGGATTGTGGATGTCATGACAGGCCTTGCATCCAAAATCATGTTTGGTTCCTTCTGTTGCCGCATGAACTTCCTGAACACCTGTCAAACTGGTGAGTATAGCCGTCGCCATACCTATGATTAAAATTATTGAACTAAGGATTCTTTTCATTTTTTAGCACCAATCCCTTTCCTATGTATATTTTTGCTTCTTCAAAGTCCCATTCCTTGAGCTCCAAAGCCGCAAGAAGAAAGTAGCAAAATATTTTTTCATCTCTTGTGGAAAGAGTACTCTCTGTTTTCTCAAGAAGATACTCTACTTTTTTGGAGTCCTCCATATTCATGATCTTGTCCAAACCAATCGCAGAGCTCTGAGCCCGATCATTTTGCAAGGCTGAGGCCTTCTCCATAAAAGCCATCAAAATCTTTTGGTTTTGCTCAAACTGCCGATTCATCTGAGATTGTTGAAAACCCAGAATTGCCATCAATACAAGCACTGTACTCAAAACACACAAATTAATGTATAGAAGTCTGCGTGAGTCTCTTAGTACGGGCGATATCACCACATCTTCAAAGAGATCTGCATTGGGGTCGATAACATCGCTCTCAACCCGACTGTCATGCACTGGCACTTCCTCTTCCCCACCAGGGAAGACTTTGCGCTTCTCTTCCCCTTCAATCGGCTGGAAGAAAAAGTCTTTCTCTTCCTGGGTCAATGCCGCAGCCTTCAAATCCAGTTTGGAGTTGGTGCTCTCAAAGACTTTTGAAAAATCCGAACCTGGATTCTCATCACTTTCTTCTTCCTCCGATTCATAAGAAGCCGACCTGTCCGAGGAGACTTCTTTCATCAGAACTTCAAGAGCCTGGTCTGGATCGGACAAATTGAGCTGGGCTAGAATTTCGTCTCTGCGGTGCGTTAAATCACCCAAAAGCAACTCTTCGAGCTCTTCCTCTTTTTTCTTATCCAATGGCTTGGATTCCATCAGGCTTCAACCCCTATCTGCTTCTCTACTTCTTCACATATTCCTGCAGCATAGTTACGCAGAACTTTCTCATCTTCGCCTTCGAGCATGACACGCATCAGGTTTTCGGTTCCTGAGTAACGGACCAATACCCGACCTCTGCCACTAAGCTTCTCTTCCACATCCTGAATTACTTTTTGAACATTCTGGAGTTCATCCAAAGGCTTCTTTTCACGAATCTTTACATTTTGAATAACCTGAGGAAGTTTCTTCACGACTCCAGCGAGCTGGGAAAGAGTATTGCCTGTTTTTTGCACCAGAGCCAAAACCTGCAGAGCACTGATCAAACCATCTCCGGTACTGTTGTAATCAAGGAAGATCAAATGACCACTTTGCTCTCCACCAATATTGAAGCCACTTTTTTTCATCTCTTCGACCACATGCCTGTCACCAACAGCAGTCTTAACTACAGAAATATCTCGCTTTTGCATGGCCAGGTCGAGTCCCATATTACTCATTACTGTGGTGACCAGGGTATTGTGAGCCAGAACTCCTTCTTCATGGGCCTGAATTGCACACATTCCCATGATATGGTCTCCGTCGATTTCGTGACCATTTTCATCGGAGAAGATGACACGATCCGCATCACCATCAAATGCAATCCCCAAATCAGCCTTGTTTTTAATAACCTCGACTCTCATTTTTTCCGGATGAAGAGCTCCAAAACCACTATTGATATTGGTTCCGTTGGGTTTGTCACCAATTGTGATGACGTTGGCTCCGAGCTCCTCCAGTACACCCGGGCCCACCTTGTAGCCTGCTCCATTGGCACAGTCCACAACAATTTTGAGCCCATCCAGGGTCATTCCGCGTGGAAAAGAGGATTTTGCAAATTCCATATACCGCCCAACGGCTGTATCCATGCGGTAAGCCTTTCCTACCTGATCTGCAGTCGGTCGGATTTTATCCACATCACCTGTAAAAACCAGGCGCTCGATCTCTTCCTCAAGTTCATCCGAAAGCTTGTAGCCATCATTTTGAAAAAACTTGATTCCATTGTCCATGTAGGGATTGTGGGAAGCACTGATCATCACCCCTGCAGTGGCTCTCAAAGATCTGGTGAGAAAAGCAACTCCAGGAGTAGGCAGGGGACCAGTGTACAAAGCATCCATACCCATGGAGCAAATCCCGGAAACCAGTGCAGCTTCCAGCATGTAACCACTGATACGGGTATCCTTGCTGATGACAATTGGATGTTTGGAGCGCTTGCCCCGATTGGACAAAACATAAGCGGCAGCTCTGCCCAGTTTTACCATCATTTCAACTGTCATTGGGTCCACATTGGCGGTACCACGTATACCATCAGTTCCAAATAACTTTCGACCCATTCGTTTTCCTTTGATCAAATCCTGATTTTGGCTCTCTGGCATGAGGAATAACCTGGTACTCGGGAAGCCCTGGCCAAAGTCTAGGCATTATAACAAAGGGACTCTGGCGATGCTATGGAAAAGCAGACAAAAGCATGTCTTTGGAAGGCAGTTTAGTCCTGTTATACTTGGGCAATGGCGTCCCTTGAAGCTCTCGAACAGTATCTGGATGAATTTTATCTGGGCTGGTTCAATCAGGAAAAACTTCATGAATATCTGAGTAGATGCCACATTGTCTGGCGCGAAAATGCATTCGTCTTCTACTACAAAGCCAGTGACAGTGCCCCCCGGGACATTCCTCTGGAAGGAACCCTGCTTCTTAGTATGGGCTATGACAAAGACTTCAGCTCCAAACCTCAATGGCGTTTTTACCCGGACATCAAAAGCAGCTATCTCAAGGAAAAATTGATTCGCTGCGCTGTAACTCAGCTGCGAATCAATTCAGGTGAATCTACCTATGACCCTCCCGCTGAATTAAAGCATGAAGTGAGACAGGCTCTTACCGAGATTTCTACAAAAAATCTTCAACTGAGCCGACAACTTCAGGATTTCTCGCGACAACCAGAACAAGCAAGGATTAAGGAGATCTCACTGAAGGCTGAAAAGAAAGAGCCCCTGCCCTCAAGACTTCAGGAGTGGTTTCTTGATCTGGAGCTTCAAACTCAAAAGACAATCAAACGAAAGAAACAATCCGGACTCAAAACAAAGCAGGCCCTCTTTTCAGTAATCATGGAAGTCAGTGGGAGAAACATTCAACTGACCCCGGCACTGCAAGCGATCAAAACACAAAAGGAAGGTGGCAGCCTCTCCAGGCCAGTTCCGTTGACAAAGCATCAAATGGAGCGTTATGAGATACTCAAAATGCCAATTGGGATCCTTGCTTTTCTTGAATCGCACCTTTCTTCGCAGGAAGAGAAGTCTTTGCATCGTCTGAAGCGAGACCAGTGGAATCAATTGATACAGGTTCCTTTACGGGACTGTCTCGACGAATTAGAATCCAACCAGTTTCTTGTGAAAAGTGAAGGGACTATTCTACCTGCCGACTTTCCTGAACAAACGAATCTTCATATCCAGTGCCTTCCGTGCAGACTGGCAACGGATCGCTTGAGCTTTCGCTATCAGTTGCGTGGCTCGACAGGTCAAAGGGTTGGCGAAGCGCTATCAAAGGTACCAAACAGCATTGCTTCCCGAGATCAGGTCTATTTACTTCTTGAACAAGGATCTCGGGCTCGGGTTCTCAAGCTGAACAAGTCTGAAGAGATCCTCACATTTTTGGAGTTCCTTGAGGAAAATCCCGTCATTCCACATGGGGCTTTTGAAGCGTTGATCAGCCATGTGGAGCAAATGAAATTACCAGGAATTGAGTTTGCAAAATCGCTGGTGAAGAGATACGAGCTGGCAATCGATCCTGTTCCTTCTTTAAAGATCCTGGATCCCGGCAAAGAGTCCCATGCGTACCTCCACCTGGACTTCAACTACCCAAAGGCCGTGCAAAACTATCTCGAAGTGAATCCGGTAGAGGGTGTGGTTGAACCATTACCAAATCCCGAATTCGAAAAACTCTGCCACAAGTTTTTAGTTCGTTGGAGCCTGGGCAAGATCACAGCCTTAAATAGTTCCATCAGAAAACTTGGCTATTTTTTTAACTACCAGATCTCCAGAGATGATTTTGAACATTTTCTCAAAGAAGGGATTTTTGAGTTCTTCGAAAGAGGATTTGAATTCTTCCATGTGCGTAGGCAATCCAGGATTCGTAGAGCGTCCGGCTTGCAATGGGGACTCAATGCGAAAAAGAACAAGAACTGGTTTCAATTGGGTATCAAAATCAAGGATGAAGAAGACCCTTCCCTGTTCATTGACCCCGATCTTTTGCGAGATGGATTCGTCAATGGCTCACAAAGTGAACTGGTATTGCTCGGTGAAGAAGAACTCAAGGAACTGACGGCTGCCCAGGAACTTGTGGAGGAGGTGGATCATAAAGTTCCCCAATCCTTGTTTCCTGCGTTCCAGGCATATTTTGGAAAGCTTATTATTGAAGCTCCTCTGTTTCAAAAACTCAGACAGGATGAAGAAAGACTGAAAACCCTGACTCATCCAAAAAGAGTTCCAGTCCCGGAAGGACTGTCCTTACCCTTACGCCCCTATCAACTTGAGGGCTATTATTTTCTACACAATCTCAAGAAACACGGATATCACGGTGTTCTTGCTGACGATATGGGTCTTGGAAAAACTGTGCAGAGCTTGAGCTTTCTATTGTCGATTTCTGAGAGGAATCCCGAATCGAAATTTCTCGTTATCGCCCCGTTAAGTTCTTTGGACAACTGGAAAAATGAAGTTTTAAAGTTCACTCCTGATTTAGCGGTTCGGATTTATCATGGACAAGAGCGCTTTTATCAAGATTTGAAACCAGGAATCACACTCACTTCTTACGGAACAGCTCGAAATGACATTGCCAGTCTGGCCAAAACAAATTGGACTGCTTTGGTTCTGGATGAGGCTCAGGCCATTAAGAACCCGGCCTCTCAATTGAGCAAGAAGCTTCGCAAGATTCCCTCCTGTTTCAAGCTTTGCCTGACTGGCACACCCATCGAGAATACAACCATGGAGTTGTGGGCCTTGTTTGAGTTTTTGATTCCCGGATATCTGGGAAACCGAAAGTGGTTTCTGCGCACCTTCCTCAAGCCGATTGAGCGCAACCGGGCCAACCTGACCTCACAGGTTTTGCGCTCTGTGGTCCAACCATTTCTTTTAAGGCGTAAGAAAGAAGAAGTGGAAAAGGACCTGCCTCCAAAAACTGAATCAATTATCAAGTTGAAGATGCAACCTGACCAGGCGATGGCCTATAAAAAGACCAATGAGTACTTCAAGGAAAGATTGAAGAAGCAGATACAGGATACTGGTATTGAAAACGCAGGAATGTATGTTCTCGAAGGCATCTTGCGAATGCGCCAACTATGCCTCGACCCAGAAAGTGCGAATCCAGAGTTTTCCGGTTACTCCAGTTCAAAATTTGATTATCTCAAAGAGACCCTGCCTCAACTTGCTGCGGAAAATCACAAAGTACTTGTCTTTTCGCAGTTTCGAAGCTGTCTGCTCCGGCTCGCAGATATCCTCAAGGAGCTGAACTACTCTTATTCCTATCTTGATGGCCAGGTTTCCCGCAAGAAAAGGTCAATTGAAATTGACGAGTTTCAAAACCAGCCAGAACGTCACTTCTTTCTTATATCCCTCAAGGCAGGTGGGGTCGCTTTGAATTTGACGGCTGCAGACTATGTGATTTTACTGGATCCCTGGTGGAACCCTGCAGTGGAGAATCAGGCAATTGACCGGGCCCACAGAATCGGACAATCAAAACATGTGATGGTTTACCGACTTGTCATGGAAAATACTGTGGAAGAAAAAGTGATGGAGCTCGCCTCCAGAAAGCGGGAGATTTTCGAAGAAATTATTGATGGCAGCCGAAGTGGAAGCTCACTGGAAGTTAAAGAACTCATGAATCTTCTCGACCCGGACTATGAGAGTGAAGGACTCAGCTCGTCAGGCTGAGCAGTGGCTCTATAGTTTCTTCTTGAGCCAGGATTCAATTCTGGCGCAAGCAATCAGTGAACCGGCGACCACCACCAGATCATCACTGGAATTGGAAATAGCCGACTCCAGTTGCGCATAGGATGAGCAATACTCGACTTCAGGAAACAGCTTTATTGCCATTGACTTTGTCCAGAAAGGACCACTTGTTCGAAAGGCTATATCAGGCTCTTTAGTTGAAAAAACAGTCAGCTGCTCCGGAGTGCACTTTTTCTTTCGAAGGCAGAGTGCGAGAGTGTAGGAACGTTTCTGATCTTCAAGAAACTCCAGAAGCGTCTCCCAACCTTCATGATTGTGACCTCCATCAAAAAGGATAGTCTTGCCTTTATATTTCAGAGTACTTAACCGGCAGGGATGCTCAAGCTTCATTAGAGCAGACTTGATGATCTCCGGTGCCGGAGTCTCCAGCTTGCTCAATTCTAACGTTCTTAGAGCCAGAGAAATATTATGCGCCTGATGTGAACCTTTCATCGTAGTGCGGTAGCTCTCGCCTCTCCATTCAAATTGAAGCCTCTCCAAATCGTTGGAGATGATTTTGGCATGGTCTCTTGAAAGTTGTTCCACTTCACAAGCCTCTCGTTCTTTCTTCAATAGCTGAAAGAGGCTCTGATCATCTCCAAACAGACCTGCTCGTGAACAGTGATAAACCCCGGCTTTTTCATAAAGGATTTCCTCTCTGCTTTCACCCAGAATATGTGCATGATCACTTCCCACATTGGTAAGAATTGAGACATCGGAGTGAATCGAGTAGCTAGCATCTCTGAGAGCTCCCAGTCCCGCCTCAAGGACAATACAATCCACCTGCGTTGCACAGAATACATTCAACGCAAGAAAGAGCATGTTCTCAAAGAAACTTAACTCTCTGTTTTCCTCTTCAAAAGCCCGTTTTCTCTCTAAGTATTTCTCGTAAACAGAGCTCACAACTGAAAGTGGAACAAATTCCTGATTGATTTGAATTCTCTCTCTCCAATCGAGCAAATGGGGTGAGTAAAAACTACCCACCTTATACCCATCCTCAATTAAAATCTGGGACAGAATTCGGGTCACGGAGCCTTTTCCATTGGTACCAGCCACTTTAAAAACTGTCTGACCTGACAGGTCTACAAGACAACTTTCCAATAGTCTGGAAAAGGTCGAGGACTCGTAGTGCCCGCGCCTTGATTTCATCTTCCGGATTTCTTCTTGCAAACTCTGAATTTTCACTTAATTTACCACCATCAAAGGTCGTTGCAATTTATCTTGAAGTTGGTGATACTACAAGCGTGAGAACACTTATCCTGCTTATCTTGTTTACCAGCACCACCTTTGGCGAACTTCCACAGCAAAAATTGCTAAACCAGATTACTGATACATCTGCAGTAAAAGCTCCGGAACAAGTGACAACCCCTGCCGAAACCAATCCAGAGATAGAAAAACTTCAGCGAGATATCGCCAGGATGGAAAGGATATTGAATCGGGAGAATATTTACAAAATGGAATTCCCCTTTCCCCCACTTCCCCACAGACTGGATCGTCTTTCCCTTGGTGAGCTCTCTCAATTGGTACGCCAATATCAAAACCAAATCAGTGCCCTCAAAGCAGAAGCACAAAGGCTGGAAGTCACCCGGCAGAATTTTTTGGCAAGACGGCTCGACATACCCAAGCAAGTTCAGGAGCTCAAGGCAAGACTGCAGGAAGCTGTCACAAGTACAGAACCCGGGAAAGCACCTGCATCAGATACCGAGAGCAGTAGAATCAACGAGTTGAAACTCTTGCTGGCACAAAAGGAACTTCTGGGCTTTGATCAAAGAGACCAAATGATACAGGAGACTCAGTCTTTGCTGAAATCTCAACTAGCAAAAGCTGAATCTTCACTGGAACAACTCCTTAGCGTTTTTAACAAAGTGCAGGCCAGTGAGGACGCAATTGAACAGGTTCGCGCAGAGAAAAAACTCAAACAACTCGAAGGAGAAGACCCCTACCTGGTTCAACTGGCAAACGAAAACCTGGTACTTGCACAAGAAAACATGTCTGCCAATCAAAGCTATTCGCTGGATGAAGTCAGAGACAAGATTGCCAGCACTCAGTCCCAGATAGACAAGACACGACAGGACTTCACCTTGCTGCAAAGAAAAGTTAAATCAGTGGGTATGACCCGTCTTATTGGCTTGCTCCTGATAAAGCAAAAGGGCGCGCTACCTCACTCCAGTGAAATTTATAAATCGATGGGGGAGAATCAACAATACAGTGCTGGAATGCAAGTTTTGGCTCTGGAGATTGAAGAGAAAATCGAGGAGCTACAATATCTCTCTGAGGGTAGCGTAAGTTTGACATTGCCAAGTTCCATTGCTATACGCCTCGGCGCGGACCAAAAGAAAAAGGTTATCGACCTTTTCCAAGCTCGCAGGAGCATCCACAGCAAACATTTAGACGCCATCAATCGAGCACTGATGCTAAGAGCCGACCTTGAGTCTGTCCAACTACGCTACTACGACCTGGTTCAGGAATACCAAAATTACATTGATCAAAACATTCTTTGGGTTCAATCGGACGAACTTTTTGACTGGCAACGTCTTGCCAAAGCGTCTATCAAAGTTCACGAGGCACTCAGCTTGTCCAAAGCGACGATTGTGGCTTCACATCTCAAAGCTGAACTGCGCTATCGGCCAGTACCTTACCTTGTAAGCCTGATCATTTTAGCCTTTCTGTGGTTCTTGGGCAGCCGCATTCGCAAAATTAATCTGGCTGCAAAAGCCAATAAACAACGCTCAGAGTTGCTTTTCAGTTTGCGCTCATTGCTCTATGCTTTAATCCAGGCTTCGCCCTTACCAGCGCTGCTGTACAGCCTCGCTTATGCTTTGGAAGGTAGTGCATTTCAGCTGGAAGTTCACTCTATAGCCCACTCTTTGCAAAACAGTGCCCTGCTTCTCCTTCTCTTGAGTTTTATCAAAAGGCTCATTCAGCCAGACGGGCTGGGTGTAAGCCTTTTTCGATGGAGTGAACAGGGTGTCAAGATAGTAAGGATTTCACTCAAATGGCTTACACCAACTCTGGTTGTCAGCTACTTCCTTTTTTCCTATTTGGAGGCGCTACCCAGTAATCCCAATCGTTTGATTCTCTCCCGGGCACTTTTTTACGTCTATATTGTTTCACTGTTTGGTTTTCTTATTAAAGATTTTGGTCCGAATCGAGAATGGGTCAGTGAGATGATAAAAAAGAATCAGGGAGGCTGGCTTAACCGATTCAAATGGGCGTGGTATCCTCTTATGTGGCTCCTGCCAGCAGCCTTGATTGTGATCTCTTACCTTGGTTATCACTATGCTTCAATTCAGCTAACCTTTCGACTTCATCGAAGTCTGGTCTGGATACTTAGCCTACTGTTGATTCGCTCTATTATTTATCGAATTCTTCTCGGATGGCGTCAAGCCTGGCTTAAAGAGCAAAAAAAGGACTCTGCCGACTCTGGCCTGAACCTGGATCAGTCCGAGATTCGCTTCCAGCTTCAAAGATTCCTTCAGAACATGACCGCTATTCTTGCAATTTCCGGCTTGTGGGTGATCTGGAGTGAGATTCTCCCGGCGCTGGCTATCCTGAATCAAGTGGAGCTTTGGAAAATCGAAGACCTGGCCAATGCGGCAGAGGGAGCAGAGCAGGTCAAGTGGCGTGTGATCACTTTGGGCCACCTTCTCCTTTGCTTCTTGATCCTGCTATTGACCTTTGTCGCCTATCGCAACCTTCCCGCTCTATTAGAGATTTCCGTCTTGAGGATACTGAACCTTGAAGCCGCCCAGAGTTACGCCACGGTTACTGTTTTTCGCTATATCCTGATTCTCATTGGTTTTGGTTTTGCCTGCTCAGCCCTGGGTATTTACTGGAAAAATGTTCAATGGCTTGCAGCAGCATTTACTGTGGGCCTTGGTTTTGGTCTGCAGGAAATCTTCGCGAATTTTGTCGCCGGATTGATCCTGCTTTTCGAGCAACCTATTCGTGTCAATGACATTGTCACTTTAGGCGAAGTTTATGGAACAGTGACCAAAATTCAAATTCGGGCAACTACTCTGGAAGACTGGGATAAAAAAGAAGTTATTATCCCCAACAAGGAGTTCATTACCTCAAAGCTCATCAATTGGACCTTATCCGATCCAATCCTTCGCCTGGTTTTGCCTTTAGGAGTCTCCTACTCGTCGGACCCTGAAAAAGTGAAAAAAGTGTTGATGAAAGTAGCTACTGACTATGAAGTAGTTTTGAAAGATCCTGCACCCTCAGTTCTATTCAAACAATTCGGAGACAGCTCCCTTAACTTTGATCTCAGGGTTTATTTTCGACTTGACGGGAACTATGCTCAAACCCTGGATACTTTAAATACACGCATTTTCCAGGCTTTTCGAGAGGAAGGGATTGAGATTCCATTTCCGCAAAGAGATTTGCATTTGAAAAGTGGCTTTCCACCAGCTCCGCAATTGAAAGATATTGTTTCTACCAAGGAAGAATAAGAGCTGATTAGTAACATTTTGGCAGGAGAAAACTCAGTGAATTCATTTGATAAAATTGGTAAAGCACCGGGAACAGTAGAGTATGTAGGCTACAAGGATTTCAATCTTTTTCAGATCAATTCTATTCAGTGCCAAAGAAAGGAGTACTCCCAAAAGAGTTTTAAAACCTCTGATGCCATCAGCCGGGAAGATCAGAAGAATACTGACCTATGGATCGTACAAGGCTTACAAAAGCCAGAATTGATTAGCAAATATCTCCATGACTTGGGAGTCGAAAATCTTACCCTGGAAGACATCTTCAACACACTTCACAGACCAAAACTCGATGTTCTGGAAGAAGGTGTATTTTGCGTGCTCAAGATACCAAGCTTTGATCAGAAAGCAGTCAAGCTTGAAATCGAGCACGTCTGTGTTCTTTTGCATCAAGGACAAGTCTGGATCTTTTGTGAGCAGACGGTAGACAACTTCAAGGTTCTGCTGGACAGATTTCGCGCTCAAAAAGGAAATGTTCCCAAAACAGGCCCTGATTATCTCTTTTATGCCGTCCTTGACTTTTGTATTGACCAAACCTTGAAAGGCCTGCTTAGCCTGGAAGACAGCACAGACGAGTTAGAGTTACAGCTTTTGCAAGATGTACAAACGGCCTCTATTCAAGAAATTTTTGAGTTGAAGTCAATCAGCCTTAAGATAAAAAGGCGCTATTCAATGTTTGCAAACGCTTTTCTCGCTATCAAGGACTGGCCTGTAAATTTTGAAGAAATGACAACCACCCACCTGCGCGATTTAAGAGATCAGGTTCAGCTTTGTCAGTCAAAACTGGACTCAATATCAGATCGCTGCGCCTACCTGATTGAATTTGCCAATTTAGTCCTTTCCAATCGAACCAACGATATCATGCGCATTCTGACCATGATCGCAACCATATTCATCCCGCTTGGTTTTCTAGCCGGCGTTTTCGGAATGAACTTCGATATTATTCCCGGGCTTAAACATCCCTGGGGTTTTGAGGGTTTTATCGCTCTTTCAACTCTGACAACTCTAATCACACTGGCGATGTTCCGGCATTGGAAGTGGCTCTGACAAAATTGGCTTTTTGAAGAACCCTTAAAGAGTCTGAGTCTTTCGGATGTGTGCGTAGTTCAGTACGGCAACAAAAACACTTCCTCCGATCAAGTTCCCGGCAACAGCTGTGGAAACAAACTTAATAGAATGCAAAATCGTATATTTGCTGAGCAAAAAGACAGCGATCAAAGCTTCCACAGAACCTGCTATCGAGTGATGTAATCCACCAAGGCCAATCAGAAACGTCACTGTGAATATACACAATATTTGAGCAGAGTTAGAAGTTACGGCCAAGACGAGCCAACCTCCCAACGCCATCAACCATCCCGCAAGTATTGAACTGAACAGTATGGCCTGGGAATCAAACTCAAAGAGATGTTTTGCTATGACTTAATATCCAGTCTTGGCATGAATTACCGGCTCAGCCATATAGAGCAGAAGGGAGCCCGCAAAGGCACCCAGCAAGTTACCCAGAAGAACAAAGAACCATAATCTAAGAAGTTGTTTGAAACTGGCTCTCCCGTCAAGCACGGGATACACCGTAGTTGCAGAGATTAGCAAAGATATCACTTCGTTCGATTTGCTCTAGCCCTTCTTCGATGACTGACTCCAAAGTGTCATCCGGGTGTCTGACTCCTTGGTCTGAGCGTTTGATAATTACGGGGAGATAGGCCTGATCCTCCTGAATTCGCTCAATACTTCGATTGGTAGAATGAGCACCTTCAGAATCTAAAGGATCTCCATTTAAGTTGAGAATTTCTGGTGAATTACCAGGTTCCATTAGCAATTTATGTTACAAATTTGTGAATTTTAAAACGGGATTTTGAGAGCCGAGAGAAGCTCTGGACCTTGCAGGGATCTATTGCCCTTTGGTGTAGGTCATTACGCTATCTGTATCAGCTGGCTACTCTCATTTTTTAAGAGTCTAGCGATCTTCCAGATGGTTTGCAAATGCGAAACAGGCTCAACATAGCCAACTAACTCGCTAACCTTCAGCAACGAATCATCGATAATGAAGCCATTAAGCCGTCACTTTACGGCTCTTACTGGCGTTAGCCTCTACCTGCTTTTCAATGAACTTAATCACAGAAGAGGCCACATCCTTTTGGGAGACAGACTCAATACCTTTCAAGCCAGGAGAGGAGTTCACTTCCATAACCAAAGGGCCATGTTTTGAGCGCAACAAATCAACACCAGACACTGTAAGGCCCATTGCCTTGGAAGCTCTTACAGCAGTGGATCTTTCTTCCGGTGTAATTCGAATCTTGGAGGCAGAGCCACCTCTGTGCAGATTGGATCGAAACTCACCTTCTTTACCCTTGCGCATCATACTCGCGACCACTTTGTCTCCAATGACGAAGCATCGGATATCCGAGCCTTGGGACTCCTTGATGTATTCCTGGACAATGAAGTTCGCATTCAAACCGCGAAAAGCGTCAATCACTGATTCCGCTGCCTTGTCTGTTTCTGCAAGAACTACACCTTTACCCTGAGTACCCTCGAGGAGTTTAATTACAAGCGGAGCCCCCCCTACCAACTGAATCAGTTCTTCAGTCATCTTGGTAGTGTGAGCAAATCCTGTCACAGGCAAACCGATTCCCTTCTTGGCCAAAAGCTGCAAAGCTCTGAGCTTGTCACGAGACCTGGAGATTCCTATGGAAGGGTTCAGTGTGTATATTCCCATCATCTCAAACTGACGAACTACTGCAGTACCATAAAATGTAACTGAGGCACCGATTCGAGGGATCACAGCATCAAAGTAATTCAAAGACTTCTTGTGAAAGAAAATGTCAGGCTTATGACTGGTAATATCCATGTAGCACTTCAAGGGGTCAATGACCTCAACTTCATGCCCCAGCTCCTGGGCCGCTTCTCTAAGTCTTTTCGTAGAATATATGGTGTTCGAACGAGATAAAATACCGATTTTCATGAGTTTACTGCTAGAAATTTAGTTGATTTTCCCTACAATAACGAGATGACTCAAAAGAAACAAGAAAAACTGAAAATTGTTGGCTGGAGAGAAAAGATTCACCTCCCCGAATTTGGACTCTACAATTACAAAGTCAAAGTGGATACGGGAGCGCGAACCTCGGCGATCCATGCAGAAGATATTAAAATGTTTGAGGTGGATGGGAAGCGCTATGTCAGTTTCACTGTATTTCCCAATCAAAAAAACAAAAAGGACTCCCGGAGACTAACCTTCCCAAAACTCGAAAAGCGAACGATTCGAAGTAGTACTGGAAGAGAAACCTTGCGACCGGTGGTGGTCACCGAGATTCAGGTGGGTAAGGAAGTTTTTGAGATTGAGTTAACACTTGTCAACAGAGCAACTCTTGGTTTTCGAATGCTACTTGGCAGAACTGCACTCAAAGGGAGATTTATGGTGGACAGTTCCTCCTCCTATTTGCAATCTCCTTCCTCAGGAAATTGAAACTGCCCTGTGATAAAATGCCCGCGGTAACTCGAGGGCTCAGTTCCCGCAACCAGGAGATTCATGAAACGTACTCGTCTAAACACCGAACTAAAGAAGTATCTTGATGAAAGCCCTACACCTTTTCATGCAGTTGCTGGCATAAAATCCAGACTCCTCTCCAAAGGCTACAAGGAATTGAGCGAAGCGGACAGCTGGACACTGGAGAAGGGTGGTAAGTACTTTGTCACCCGAGAAGAGACTTCCATTATCGCGTTTAAAACGGGTTCCATGAAATTTGCTGACCTGGGAATTCGTATGCTGGGAGCACATACTGATTCACCCTGCCTCAAAGTAAAACCAAGTGCTGAAAAGTCGTTTGAGAACTACCTCACTCTAAATGTTGACGTCTATGGAGGAGTCATACTAATGACCTGGTTTGATCGGGACCTCTCCATCGCCGGTAGAGTGAGTGGAACTGACTCCAAAGGACAACTTCATTCCCGCCTGATCAACTTTGAGAAACCAATTGCACTGATTCCCAATCTTTGCATCCACCTCAATAGAAACGTCAATACAGCTCACAGTGTCGACAAACAAAACGAAACATCTCCTTTAATCCTTCAGTTCGCGGACAAGGACAAGTCCCGCTCAAATTTCTTTAGAAAACTCCTTCTGGAGCAGCTCAGAAGCGAACATTCGGACTGCCCCATTGAAAAAATACATCATTTTGACCTTTGCCTGTACGATACCAATGGAGCCAATTTCGTTGGCTACAGAGAAGAATTTCTCACCAGTGCCCGACTCGACAACCTGCTTAGCTGTTTTTGTGGATTGCAAGCCCTGATCAATGCGGAAGACAGCTTGCCCAGTCTTTTGATTTGCAGTGATCACGAAGAAGTCGGTTCTCGCAGTCATTCAGGAGCAGCAGGGCCTTTTCTTCAAGATGTCCTCCATCGACTCTGTCCGGACCCAGAGGATTACCGAAGAATGATTCATAACTCCCTTCTACTGAGTGCAGACAATGCTCACGGGGTCCACCCGAATTATTCTCACGTTCATGATGGTGATCACATACCCCTGCTCAATTCAGGAGTTGTCATTAAGATGAATGTGAATCAGCGCTATGCAAGTAATGATGTGACCTGCAGTATATTGGAGTGCATTGCGCAAAAGCTTAAAATGCCACTTCAACAGTATGTGAATCGATCAGACCTGGGATGTGGATCCACCATCGGCCCGATTACCGCAACGAATCTGGGTGTAAGGACCGTAGATGTGGGAGTTCCAACCTTTGGTATGCACAGCATTCGAGAGACTGCCGGCTCCTCTGACACCAGAGCTCTTTTCAAGCTGGCACAAGGTTTTTACGACAGAATAGACAATTTCAAAGTGAGCTAAACCTGAATATTAGCCCAGTTTCCCTGCTCCCAGCGACGAAAGAAGAATAAACCCTGTCCACAGCGATAAAGCCCCTGCAGAATCCACAGGAGTAAAAGACCCCCGCCAAAAACGGGCCCGCTGATGTACGCCAGAGGTAAAAACAGAACCCACTGGGCAAAAATAGAAACCTTCATTACTCCGGATGAATCTCCGGCTCCCAGTAAAGAGTTCATAAACACTAGTCCTGCTGCATCAACGCCCAGAAAAAGACCAGTTAATTGCAGGGGTAAACGTCCCACCTCTAAAGCATTTTGCTCCTGTACAAAAAAGCCCATGATTTGAGTTGGAAAGAAAGTCAACAAAAGACCAAATGCGCTAATGAACATGAAAGCAAGCAGAGCAACATCTCGAGCCCATTGCCTGGCTTGCTCACTGTCCTTCTCGCCCAGAGCCTGTCCCACAAGGGTTGCCGAGGCAAATCCCATTCCCATGGCAGGCAAAATACAGACCAGCATCAAATTAATCATCACATGAGCTGTGGCAAGCTCAACAGTGCCAATCTGACCAATAATCCAGAATAAAGCCATCATCCCGCCGGAGAAGAACAGTTGCTGAATACTGTTAGGCAAGCTTAATGACAAGACCTTTTTCATGGTCCCTAGCCCGGGAATTCCAACCAAAAATCCGTTTCTTCTTGCCAGTGTCCATCCCTGAATAAAATAGGCCAGACTCCCGATCACCATGCTGGCAGCAGAAGCCATTCCCGCCCCTCTGGCGCCATAGGCTTCAAAACCAAAGTTCCCAAAGATCAGGGCATAATTGAGAACGATGTTGCTGCAGTGCATGATCACCAGGGTGCGCATGTAAACCCGAGACAACTTCACTCCGTTGAAATACCCTCGAAAAGCAAAGTTAAATCCCACAAAACTCACAACCAATACCCTGATTTGAACATACTCTGCACTCAACTCGCGCATACCCACATCTGGGCTCATGTATTGAAAGATGGAAGGAATCGCTAGACTGAGGAGAACAGAGAGAGTCACCCCGAGAACAGCAACTGCCATCAATGCAGCATTGAGAGGGACCGCAGTTTCACTGTCCCTCCCCTCACCCATCCTGCGTGCCGCCATAGCCTGCACTCCGGCAGAGCCACCCAGCAAAAGGCTTTGAGAAAGAAAGACAAACATCCCCCCCATTCCTACTGCCGCCAGAGCCTCATTTCCCAGCGAACCCACCATAGCAATATCTATAAGGTTGAAAAGATTCTGAGAGAGCATGCCACCCATAATTGGCAAGGCCAATGCAAAAATCAATTTGGTTCGATCCCAATTGGGTATAGCATTCATGATTCGATTCATTGAGTTCCTGATATTGATGCTGACGATCCCTACTGGCGAAATATGCGATCATCTTACATGAAATCAGTAACTCCCGGTCATACTATATTCAATCGGTCATTCCTGATCATCCTGCATGCACGCAGTCGTCTCTGATCATTCTACATGCAATCATTTAATCTGGAGACTCATATTCATTACCTTGTTCCATTGAAGAAAAGAGTGCAACTCAGGAGCATAATTCAATGGGGGCATACTCACCCCGAGATATTCCGGCTTCAGTGAATCAAACTCGAACTCACTCAGAAAGGAAAAAGCTCTTTCCAGCACAAGCTCTTGAAGTTTTGATCTGTGCAAGAGTAAACCCTCTAACACCCAACAGCTCTGCAACACGCTGGACTTTGAATCCTTCCTACCGAACTTCTCTCCAGTTCCTGACGTACGATCACAAAAGTAGCTGGAGTTGTCTTCAGAAAATCCGCCATCGCTATTCTGCTGGGCAAGCAAGTAGCTCAAAGCTCTATTCAGCATGAAGCTCTTCTCTGTTTTCAATGATGCTAGCAGTGTAAGAACTTTTGAACTCGCATAGAGTCGATTCACACCCCATCGTCCCCAAAAACTACCATCCGGGTCCTGAGCCCCTTGCAAGTAACGAATCCCTCGTTCCTGACTTTCTTCCGGGAGGACCATGCAAACATTGGCCGTCACATCTACACATTGAAAGTCTGTTGCAAATGCATGTCGGAAGAAGCCCCATTCGGGAACATTCAATGAGCTACCATCATGCCAGCCTGCCATAGGACGCCAGGCTGCAAAGCCCCCATTGGGACTCTGGTTCCTGGCTAGAAAATCTCTTCCATTTTGAATGGAGCGCACGAGCTGCTCACTAAGTCCCACTTTCCAGTTAAAATTCAAGACATACTGAAAGGCTCGAATGACCTGGGCCGTGTCGTCAAAGTCGGCCATCTCATCTCCACTCCCTTGATAACCCCAACCACCATTGGATAGCTGACGGGAAAGAAGATACTCAACGCAATGCTGCACCTCTGATTCAGCCTTCTGGGTTTGTCCAGGCGAAAAGCTAAGCAGGACATGGGCACTATCCCAAACCGGACCTTCGAAAGGATCTTGAATCCAACCAACTGAGGGCTCGCCGTGACCTTGAATTGAGTCATCTGAGGTTTTACCGGGACCTTGAATTGACTCATCTTGCGCAGGCTCACAGGGAGCGGGGCCTTGTATTGACTTCAAAAACTGAAAAACGCGATCAATCCGCCCTTCCTCTCCCGGGTAGTGCGACAAAGCCAAAGCCGCATAAATACTAATAAGACTCACTCCAAAGTAGCTACCGGACGGTCCTTGCCTTAAGCATAGAAACTCATGGACTTTCTCTTTTGCCCTGGCATCCATTCGATTCAAAACTGGTCGCAGTACTTTATGAAGCGCTGTTTCTATCAACTCGTAACTGCAACGCATTGGGTCATAAGTACTCAAGGGTGATTGAAGCTTGGCTTCTCTGATGGCATGGGCCATAATCCAGGACGCATATTCCATCCAGGGACTAACCAATGCAGCCTCCCTTGATGGATTCAAAAGTGCAAAGAGCTCTCTCATGATTGGAGGAAATGAGCTAAAACTAATTCTTGAGAACAGACAAAGCCAGAGCCTCACTATGTTTTTGGTTTGATACGGCCCAAACCCCAAGGTTCCCAATTCCTCAACGAAAGCTCTGAGCTTTTCCAGACAAATCAAGTCTTGCCCGGACAAACAGGCTCTTTTTTCAAGTTCTTCAAGGGTCAGCAGAGCCATATAGGAGGCATCCTCAATTCCTTGAGAAATGCCGTAATGAAGAGTGATACCACCATCACTTCGCTGAAACCCTCTCAAGCCTTTGACAAGACGCATGTCTTCCTGATCAATCCCCTTGTTCAGGTAGATTTTAAGAAGCAGAAATTCGCAGATATCAGTACTGGCGCCAAAGTTCCTCCCGCAGAATGAGCCATCAGTTCTCTGGAAAGACAGAAGTTTTTCTAATCTTTGAAGCTCTTTGCTAGAATCCATGCAAGCATCTTAACCCACCATAATCGAAGGGGTCGACCCATGAAAACTCTCTTGTCCTGCATTCTTCTGGCTACCGGTGCACTTCAACTCAATCATTGCCAGGATCTTGCAGGTTTGTGGAAAGCATCCGTCAAATTATCAAGCCAAAATCTGTTTTATATGACAGTTCACCTCCAGTTAGATGGCGAACGATACAATGGAACTGCTGACCTGCATCAACAAGGTGTTAACGGGATCAAGCTCATTGACTTGAAGGTCAGTCCAACCGAAATTGAATTCGGTTTGGAGAAAATTCCGGGAGACCCCAGTGTGAGCCTTAGCAGGAACAATGGTTTCTAGGAATGCAATTTCTCTCAAAATGGTCTGACTTTTCCCATGAATATGGATAGAGAACGAAGAGAGTTTGAGGAAACTGGACGAGCACAAGATCCAGTCCGCCCTTATCCATATGAGGAAGAGGAAGTTATCATCGAGGGACCTGCTGGAAAGCTCTCGGGAACTTTTACTTACCCCTCCAACAAAAGTTCTTTCCCTGCAGTCGTTTTGATTTCGGGTAGTGGTCCACAAAACAGGGATGAAGAAATTCTGGGTCACCGCCCCTTTCTGGTACTTTCGGACTTTTTAACTCGCATGGGTTTGGGAGTACTTCGCTATGATGATCGAGGTGTGGGTCAAAGCGAAGGTGACTTTGCCAGTGCAAGCACCTATGACTTTGCACAGGACACCCTTTCTCTTGTGGAATTTCTTCAATCTCGACCCGAGGTGAACAAGATTGGCCTGATTGGACATAGTGAAGGGGGAGTTATCGCTCCCATTGTAGCCAGTCAATCCAAAGCGGTGGACTTCCTTGTACTTCTAGCAGGAAGCGCTGTCACTGGTGAAGAGATTTTGAAGTTGCAACGCAAACTTCTCATGGATGCAAGTGCAAACCCTGTTTGGCTCTACTACGAGCAGGAAAAGGTTCATGCCAAAGCTGTTGAGCTCGTGAAAGAAAAGGTATCCCCTCAGGAATTTGCCAATACTCTAAGACCTAAAGTCGAAAAGTACGTCAATCTGGTCAACAAGAAAGGGATTGCGAATCTGGAGGTAGAACCACTGTTAGGGCAATACATAGCCGGCTATCAAAAACCATGGTTTCAGACTTTTCTATTCCTGGATCCTCAGAAGTATCTAACTGAGCTCACTATACCGGTTTTGGCTCTTAATGGAAGTAAGGATCTGCAAGTACAGGCCGATCAAAACCTGTCTGCCATCGACAAGGCATTAAAAGCTGCTGGGAATACTGACTACGAAGTCAAATATCTGAGAGGACTCAACCACCTTTTTCAGGAATGTGACACAGGTCTGGTTTCAGAGTATGGGGCCATCGAGCAAACTTTAAGCCCCCTGCTTCTTAAGGAAGTGCAAAACTGGTTGAGCAGGTTTCTGTAAAATGCTTGAGGACTTGAAATCGCTCGCCCTGAAGTCAGACTTGTTTCTCTCTGAGATCGAATCTCAGATAGTCGATCACGGAGACTGCATTCAGGTGCAAACGACTGCTCAACCCCATTACTTCTGGGGGAACTTTCTAATCTTTCCAAAGCCCCCTGGAAGTCCTGCGCTCAAGGAGTGGAAAGAGAGATACAGGCAACTGTTCAATACCAAAGATCCGGGATTTTATATCTTCACCTGGGATGTGGAGTCCAAGGCACCGTCTCGTGAACTAATCCAGGGTTGGGAAAGGCAGGAGCTCTCTTGCAGTGTGGACATCACCTTACGACACTCAAAACCGGCAAGCCCGAAAATTGTACCTAATCTAAAGGTTAGAAAGCTCCAGCTCGAAGAGTATGAATTGATCCCACAACTTCACTACAATCCTGCCTCCGAATTCTCCGGAGAGCAGCAACTGGCATTTATGAGCAAGAGGGTCGAGTTTTACACACTGTTTCAATCCAAGGGACTCGGAGAGCGCTACGGAGCATTTTTGGGAAAAGAACTTGTTGGTGAGCTGGGAATTTACTTTCAAGATGGAATTGCCAGATACAACGAGATAGCCACACATCAGGAACACTACAGAAAAGGTATCTGCAGTCAGCTTGTCCAGGACTCTGCGAGACTGCTAAGCCAGGAAAAGGAAGTCAAACATTTTGTAATTGTGGCGGATCGCGATTATCACGCCATCAATGCCTACAAAAGCCTGGGTTTCGAAGAGTATCAGGAAAACTACAGTCTTCAGTGGTATGACAAAAGCCGTTACTGATATCAAGTTTAGAAACTCTGGATTTAGTTTTCCCTGGGACACAGCAAGAGTCAATCATAATACAATTACCCTGCCTCTAATCCCTGCTCATCCAGTCATTTCCAAACAGGCGTTTATGAACTAAAACAGGATTGGCAAAACAATGCTACTCTTGAAATATGGCTTTTGAGAATAAACTACTTCTTTTTCTGACTTCTGGACCAACTGTCCTTGAGAGACACGATTCGATTGAAGGTCAAATCCTTACTATCCTCTTTGATAAAGTAGCCGATCCTTTCGAACTGAAATCGGGTTCCAGCAGGGACTTCTTCCATCGTCTTTTCTACAAGAACATTCTCTTGAAGAACTTTTGATTCAGGATTCAGTTTGGCAAAAGGATCTTCTTCCCCATCGGGAGATTCCACCTCGAAGAGGTTTTCATAAAGATTGAATTTCGCCGGAACCGCTTCCTTGGCACTCAAGAAAGTGATGGTTCCTTTCACCTTTCTCTCCACTTGCATTCCACTCAATGTCTCTGGATCATAGCTACAGTTCAATTGAACAATCTTTCCCTGATCATCCTTGATGACTTCGTTGCAAGTCACAAAGTAGCCATACTTGAAGCGGACTTCTTTACCTGGTGCGAGACGAAAGAATTTCTTGGGAGGATCTTCCATAAAATCTTCACTACTAATGTAGAGCTCTTTGGTGAATTTCAATTTTCGCTTCCCGGCTTCCGGATCCTCAGGATTATTCACTGCATATATGGTTGTTTCCTCATTCTCATCAAAATTGGTAATCACCACTTTAATGGGGTCCACTACCGCAATATAGCGAGTTGCACTTTGATTCAGCTCTTCACGAATGCAATGATACAGAAGTGCGATATCAACCATTGAGTTCGCTTTGGATACCCCGATCCTCTTACAAAAATCACGAATACTTGAAGCTGTAAAACCTCTTCTTCGCATTCCAGACAGAGTTGGCATCCTGGGATCATCCCAGCCATCGACATGCCCCTCTTCTACCAACGCCCTGAGCTTGCGTTTGGACATCATGGTGTTACTAAGTTTCAGTCGAGCAAACTCATACTGATACGGACGTTCCTCTCCCTCAAAAACCTGATCCACAAACCAGTCATACAGGGGTCTGTTGTTCTCAAACTCAAGGGAGCAGCAACTGTGAGTGATTCCTTCCAATGCATCCGACAAACAGTGTGAGAAGTCGTACATGGGATAGATGCACCATTTGTCTCCGGTCCTGATGTGATGCCCAAACTTGATTCTGTAGATTGCCGGGTCTCGCATGGTGATATTTGGAGAGCTCATGTCAATTTTAGCACGAAGAACACAACTTCCCTCTTCCAACTCACCATTTTTCATTTTCTCGAACAATTCAAGATTTTCTTCTACTGAGCGGTCACGGTAAGGACTGTTCTTTCCAGGCTCTTTTAGCGTCCCGCGGTACTGCCTGATTTCCTCTGCGCTCAAGTCATCAACATAAGCTTTCCCATCTCGAATCAACTGTTTGGCAAACTCATAAAGCTTGTCAAAATAGTCGGAGGTGAAACAAAGTCGATCTTCCCAGTCCAGACCCAACCATTTCAAATCTCTCTGGATGGACTCAACAAACTCGTTGTCTTCCTTTGTAGGATTGGTGTCATCGAAGCGTAGATTGAACTTTCCCTGAAACTGCTCAGACAACTCATAATTGACCAGACTGGCTTTCGCATGACCGATGTGCAGATATCCATTGGGTTCGGGCGGAAAGCGGGTGTGAACTCTCCCACCGTTTTTACCGGCAGCCAAATCCTTTTCAACGACCTGGGCAATAAAATTACTGCTTTTTACTTCTTCGTTACTCATATCAGACACCTTTGACTTCAAATCAGGGGCTAGGCAATTCCGCCGAATCTTGTTAAGCTTTTCCTCCCGGTTCACGGGTTTTGAGAAAGTTCGAAAGTATAGCAGAACCATGTGCTGAAATTGAGATAGATTTTTAATCATGGGTAATTAAGGACAACAATCATGAGAACAGCTTCAATTCTATTAGGACTATCCCTCCTTCTAACACCAGCCAGTCAGGCTTCTACTGACTTTACAGAGAGTGAGACTACACTCTCAAATCATGAGGGGCGAGTTCACTGGAAGAGGACTGTTCGCCAGGTACTCCAGACTCAACAAGACCTTTTCTTTAATGGCGAGATTCAGTTTGAAAGCAGCGCTTCTCAAAGACGATACAGAGCTTCCATGAGAAAGCTTCAAAGCCTTCTTCAAAGCGACCCCAATGACCCGGGATCTGAAAATTACAGAGGACGAGCCAGCGCTCACATTGAGCAAGAAGTCAGTTCGGCCTACAAACAGGATGCCATTGCAGCTCTTCCTCCTTTTGTACACAAGTCAGATTATGACTTTGTGGTCTTTCTGGTTGATGACCAGTCCAGCATTTGGGTACCCAAGTTTTTGACATCCTATTTTAAGCACAATCAAGAGCATGGCTTTGCTGAGTCGAAAAAGGGGGAGGCCGGAAAACTTCTGGTTCAGGAACTCAGCAGAATCTATCTGGAAGCGTGTCTTGCTCTACTTCCGGCAAAAGTTACGGCTGATGACCTGATTGCGCTCCAGAGTATTTTGGACAACAACTCCAATGCTCGCGTCGAACAGGCCATGAGAAACTACTTCCAAACTCAATAGAGTCCACAAGAACTTTCTACTTTTTCTATTGATTCACTGGAGCCTCAAATGACTGAAAAAGATGCTTTGGTAAAATTAAAGTTCACACTCCAATGGCTGGATTTCCAAAGAATAGTGGATTGGCTGAATCTTCAGAGCCGAGCCAATCCTGATGGTCGGGTAGCGAGCCTGAGCGATGAGGAATTCAGCTTACAGGCGGGGCCACTCGTTCAGTCTCAGTCTCATCAGGTTTATCAGGAAATTAAAGATCTTCTACCTCAGTTATCAGATGAGTCTCTACTCAAAGAACTCGAGGGTCTTTGCGAAGTTCTTCTGGAGTGGAGCCAAAAGGAACTGAATGGTGAAGAAGTCTATTCTCTGGCGGGCTTTTGGAGTCAAAGTCGGCGCCATTTACTAGGCATGCTCGACTAAAACCTCTAGTCATTTGCTAGCCTGGCGTGACTAAACGCTTAACCATTTGCCAGCCATGGTTAACTGAATTGTGGCTCTTTTATTATTCTCAGTCATCTAACAATCCTCAAGCCATTTCGTAACTACTTCCTCTGCCACTTCCCTCAAACTGCGATCATCATTTCTAACCAGATAATCCTCAATCTGATTCTCCGTAAAATGCTCTTTTAGCTCCCCTGAATCGTTTCTTGTGCCATTCAAGAGACTCACCAACTTCACGCCTATTCAGTCTCTGGTGCAAACGCTCCAGGGTGGTTTCAAGACGCACCAGCGTAACAGTAGAATCAGGAACCGCCTGAAGAAGGGGCTCAAGCTCGGACCTGCATTCCACAACATTTGGAAGTATTAAATACTCAATACCAAGGTCGGCATAATTGGGCCAGATTGTTTTCAAGTTTTTCAGACCAAAGGCTACATTGAAGGGATCTTCTTTAGGTCTAGGATAAGCCCAGCGCAAAGCATCCATATCGATAACAGCGTTTCTCAAATCACGCGTGCTGAGTAAATCTGAAACCGCATCCGCGCATGCAGTTTTACCAACACCGCAGGGGCCCGTTAGAACCAGAATATTAACCATCTTGTTCTGTGATCCCGGGATTCTTGTCTTGAGCACATCCCGATAGCGGCAAGGTATAGTAATAGCCCCCATCTTCGACTGGCTGGTCGAAATCATAGTAAAGGTAATAGTACTTCAGTTCACTTCTACGTATCTTCTTTTGAACCAATCGCTCCGTACCTGATTTTCTGGCTTTCTCTATACTAAGTAAAGGTTCAGATTCCGGGGCATTGGATTGCACCAGAATGTTTATTTTTTGAAGAGACTCAAAGAACTTGATCTCAACTACGCCTTCAGAGTCAAGCTGGTCACGATTTTCAAGAATGACTTCTCTGAAATTGAGAAGCTCCTGATCCAAAACTTCAGAGGCTTTGATCAGGAATAAAGTTTTTATGTCATCGGGGCTCTTGGCTATCAATTCTACCCTCGAATCATTAGTAGTCTGACAGCTTGCCTGAAACTCCTTCACGGGTACTTGGCCCCAATGAATCACATCAAACTAGGTGAAGAATGAATAGCTGTTGCTCAAGCTGATGAGGTAAACAAGTGCTAAAAGTTTCATGAATTTTGCTCCCAATTTCAACTCTTTGACAGTTTCAGCTCGTATTGGTTCCCCAGCCCAGTTTAAAAAAACTGCATTGGCTTCAACTCAGCAGGTGGGACAGATTTTCGCATTATCAGTCGAACCTTTCAAATCAGCAGACCGAGCTGGTAGACCTGCTATCGTATCAATCGGCTCAATCTCATATTCAAAATGTTTCTTTTGAAACTTGCCACCCAAAGAGAAGTAACTACGCAAAATCTTGTATAAGTCCCACTCAAATTTTGCGCTGCCAATCATCGCAGGAAGAGCTTTGAAGGACCGTCTATCTTTCACAGTCTTAAGATAAATCCCCTGGTGAACCAAATGATAGATGACTCTTCTGGTTCTAAGGTTTTTCTCCCGTAAAGCCACAGTCTGACCAAAGATCCAGTCACTGTCTTGTGATAAATCAAGATGAGCTGCCAATCTTGAGTTGTACTCATTTGATGACTCCAAACCCAGACAAGCCCCCTTGCATTGAGACAGTTGGTAACCAAAGCATGCTCCAGTGCCAGATTCCAAACCACTGAGACGAAAACAGGCCTGAGCCTTTCCCACGAGGTTCTGCAAAAAGGTCCTGGCTCGTTTTCTGGAGGGAAACTGAATCAGTGTTGATTTACTCTCGCTCAATTCATAATCAAGATCAAAGCTTAAGTATCCATCTGAATCTTTGTAGTAACTGAGATAAACAGGGTTCGTCACCCTTCTCAGCTTCCTGTTGTATTTAGGCTGAAGCCGTTTGATTTCCTGAGCTTCCAAAAGTAAGGCTTCCAGCTCTCCGGTAGTCTCTTTGATCTGAAATCCACTCAGTTCGCGCACAATCTTGAATTCTTTGTGATCTTGCTGATCCGCCTGAAAATGAGAAAGTACTCTGGATCTCAAGGCAATACTTTTGCCCACATACAAGACCTCACCCCTTTCGTTGTAAAAATAGTAAACTCCCGGGGAGTCGGGAACATTGTCGAGGTCTTCAACTCTCAGTAAAGCTGGCAGAGAAGGCTTCTTTTGTAAGGGGCGCAAGGCATCTTCGAAGCCGTCCATTCTGGAAAGCTCCAAAAAGTCCTCCATAACCAGTATCCCTGGATGATCTTCCATCAGATTCTCAAATTGCCTGATTGATTGAGCATCCAGTGATCTCGAGAGTTTCTCCAGGCAAAGGTGCATCGGAGCTTTCTCACCAGATTGAGACCTATACCAACCCAAAAAGGGACGAATATCAAATCCAACCAATATCCTGCCTTCAAGAAGTCCCGCAAACTCAGCTTTCCAGCTGTTCTTGCGTGCACGAAAATCCAGGGATACTGTCCTGAGAAGACTTCTTTGCCCCTCTTCTACAAAATAAGCCAGATCAACACCAAGGACCGAGTTTTGGCTTCTTGAGCTTCTCCCCTTTCGTCGCACCCAGACGAACAAATAATCCACAAGCTTTATCTCAGTCATTCTTTCAATCTTTACCCAACTTTAATTATTGCCAGGCTTCTTGATTGGTTTATACAACAAAGGATCTGCCCGCAAAATTAAATCCATTCTTACACAGGAGTGCCAAGTTTATCAGTCTCGTCCACGAATCCAAACAAAGACTCCACAAGGAACCCAGGCTTTCCAAGCTGAAACCTTCAAATTGAAAAGCTTTTCAACTTGAAAAGGAAAAAAACGGGGAAAAGCCTTTAATAAAGGTTTTTTTGATTCGGCACATGCGTTGCGAGATAGCTAGGTGAAGTATAGAAAACGGCTCCAGTACGGAACTGTTAATCAAGGAGGTAAATCATGAAACCAATTTTGTATGAAAAGAATTTTAGACCTTTTTTAGGTGAAGGCTTCAGTTTGATGGACCGTCTCTTTGACAATATTGTTCGAGAGCCTGAGTACAGGGAAGCAACTCATCACTTCAAAACGGATGTCATTGAAGATGAAGAGGCTTTCCGATTGTTGGTAGAAGTTCCCGGCATGAAAGAAGATGAAGTGGATATCACTCTCGAGGATGGTGTTTTGACGCTCAAGGCCGAGCGCAAGCATGAATCTGAAGAGAAGAATGAAAGATTTCATCGAATCGAGAGAAGCTATGGAAGTTTTCAAAGATCCTTCCAACTTCCTGAAAATGTTGACGAGGAAACTATCGAAGCCAATCAATCCAATGGCGTTCTTGAAGTTACTCTACCCAAGATTAAGGTAGAGCCTCAATCGAAAACCAAAAAGATTCTAGTGAAATCGAACTAAAATGTGTGCTGAGGTCAGGATATTGGCCTTCCTGAATACCCTCCTTGATCCCCGGAGTTTGAACTCCGGGGGCGGGGAGGATTTTTCTTCATGAAACTCAGCTTGCGATTCAACAGCAAACTCATTATTGTGACTTCCATGCCAAGTACCATCTACCTAATCCGTCACGGAGAAACAGATTCCAATCGACTTTCCATCATTCAAGGACATCTGGACACTGAACTCAATGCGACTGGTCATTCCCAGGCTCAATCTCTGTGCGAAAGACTCAAATCCAAAACAATTCATAGACTTCTCTCCTCGGATCTCAAGCGGACTCAACAAACAGCAAAACCACTCTCTGATTGCCTGAATCTGGAGGTCGAGCTTCGAAGTAGCTGGAGAGAGCTTTATCTGGGGAATTGGGAAGGTTTGAACTTTCAACAAGTTGATGAGAAGTGCCCGGGGCAACAGCAAAGATATCGAGAGGAATGGTTTACCTTCAAGGAGCACGGGGGTGAAAGCTGGAAAGAGCTTCAAGAAAGGGCCTTAAAAGCTTTTGAAACTCTTGTGGAAGAGATTGGTGAGAATCAGAATGTCGCTGTCTTCAGCCATGGTGGAGTCATTCGAATGCTCCTTGCCGCACTTCTTGAGATTCCCGAAGGAAAGCCAAAATTTACTGTAGACAATACCGGGATTTGTGAGATCCAAATCAAACCGGATGCAAATTTGATGGGACATTACCCCTATCTGGTCAAAAGCCTCAACGATAGAGCACATCTCTCCTGATTAGCTGTCGATGAAACAGTATCTCAACTTTCACACCCATCGCCTCGGTCATGCTAAAAGTGTTTTTTTCAACCTCTGTGAACCTCATTCAGAAAAGGTACAAAGCACTTGCACAGGGGTTCATCCCTGGTCTCTCCAGGAGTCCAACTGGGTCAACCAAATTATAAGTCTGACAATCAACGACCAGACCCTGATTATGGGTGAAATTGGGCTGGACCGCCTCAAGGGACCTTCGATCAATATTCAAATGCAAGCCCTGGAGAGACAGCTCCAACTTGCAAAAACAAATGATCTAGCTTGCGTATTACATAATGTCAGGTGTTCTCAAGAACTCTTGGAGCTTCGAAGCAGGAGTCAGTACTCCTCAATGCGTCCCTGGGTAGTTCATGACTTTCACGGCTCTCTTCAACTAGCCCATGATTTTTTGCGAAAGGGCTTCTTTCTCAGTCTCTCTCCCAGACTCATGAATAGAAGGCATAAGCTGTATGATCTTGTGCATGAAATTGACCCGGAGCGAGTATTCTTGGAAACAGATGACTCGGATCCAGAACTCCTTTTCCCCCTTTATGAGTTTTACAGTGAAAGAACAGAACTTGAAATGCAAAGCTTGATCGATTTACATTGGCAGTCCTTCGAAAAATTGACAGGATGGAGCTATGAGCGAGTATTGGTTGAGCAGAGCAGAGTTATTGGTCGGTGAGGAAAATCTTCAAGAATTGGCCAAGGTCCATGTGGCCGTAGTAGGAATTGGGGGAATCGGTGGATTCGCTGTGGAATGTCTTGCAAGAGCCGGTGTTGGCAAATTAACTCTTGTGGATGGTGATGTCATTGAAGAGAGCAATCGCAATCGCCAACTCGTTGCTCTTCGCTCCAACGACACAAAACCCAAAGCTCAGGAAATGGCTGAACGCTGCAAAGACATTTCCCCAAGTATTGAAGTAGCAGTTGTTCAGAAGTTTCTAGACCCTGATAATCTTCAGGAGTTAGGACTGGAAACAGCAGACTACATTCTGGATTGTATCGACACCCTCACACCCAAAACCCTCCTGATCCAGTATGCAAAATCCAGGAGTATCCCTATTGTCAGTTGCCTCGGGGCTGGCGGGAAATTCGACCCCTCTCAGGTCAAGGTAACGGACATCAGCAAGACCTATAATTGCACCTTGGCCAGAGCAGTTCGCAAGCGTCTGTACAAACTAGGCATCCGCAAGGGTGTTGAGGTCGTCTTTTCACCTGAACCCGTCGACAAAACCCGTCTCTTGAGAACCGATGGAAGCAACTATAAAAAATCCAGTCTGGGAACAATATCCTACATGCCACCGCTGCTTGGTTTACATGCTGCCTCAGTCGTTATCAGAAAAATCATTCAGCAATGAAAAGACACTGCCTCCTCTTCAGTCTTAACTCCAAGTTTACCCAGTCTAACCTCGCTATCCACTACCTGAAATCTTACAGCGAGAAACACCTTAAGGACTGGAATTTCGAGACTCTGGAGCTTTCCATCAATCTTCCGTTGGCAACATTGCAGGCAGAACTCATGGAGAGAGTCAGTGATGTACTGGCTGTAAGCTGCTATATCTGGAATATTGAAATCGTTCGCAAACTACTTTCCAATCTCCGTCAACTGCGCCCGGATATCACCATTATTCTTGGTGGTCATGAAGTCAGTTTTGATCCTCAGACCTATCTGAAGGCTAACGAATGTGACTATGTTATCTCCGGTGAGGGAGAGGAGAAGTTCCGCTCCCTGCTTGCTTCCTTTGATCAGAAGGCGGACTTCCCTCAAATCGATGGACTGAGCTATCTCAAGGATGGGCAAGTCGTCCAAACTCCCGCAAACTCTGAAGTGAAGGAATTGGATCAGATCCCTTCGCCCTTCCTAGAGGGGTCTCCATTGCTTGAGCAGGACTTTGTCTATTATGAAGCTTCAAGAGGATGCGTCTACAAGTGTCATTTTTGTCTCAGTGCACTGGATCGAGGGACCAGATTTTTCTCACTGGACCGATTCGAGTCTGACATGGAGGTATTGCTTTCCAGAGATAACTTGAAGCAGATCAAATTCGTAGATAGAACATTCAACCTGAATGTGAAAAGATCCAATTTCATTTTCGAGTACCTCATCAAAAATGGGGGAAAGCGCAATTTTCATTTTGAAATTCAGGCTGAACTCTTCAAAAAGTCTACTCTTGATATTCTCAAAAAGGCACCGGATGGATTATTTCAATTTGAGATCGGGGTCCAATCCTGGCACCAGGCTGTGCTGGACAAGAATGGGAGACAATGCAGGCTGGAAAAGCTGGAACAAAACCTGCGCACCCTCCTGGAGGAAACAAAAGTTCACATCCATCTGGACCTAATCGCCGGTTTGAATGGAGAAAGTCCCCAGCAATTCAAGCACTCTTTCAACAGAGTCTTTGATTTCAAACCCCATCATCTTCAAGTAGAAACATTGAAGATTCTCAAAGGTTCACTAAGCCTGCGCTACAACAGTACCAATGGCTACGTCTATCAGCAGAGTCCACCCTATTCTCTTTTGAAGAGTCCCGACTGGAGCTACTCTGAGCTACGTGAAGTGGAAGAGATCGGAGCTATTCTGGAAGTTTTCTATAACAGAGACCCACTGCATGAGTCTACCCTCTTCCTCCTGGATAAGTTCCCAAGCCCCTTTGAGTTCTTCTCTCTGTTTAACAGCTTTTTAAAATCTCAAGGGCAAAGCTACACAGGCATTGCTCTCAAGCGGTCTTATGAGTTGCTTCACGAATTTGCCCGTACGAACGACTTGCTCAGCTGCGAATTTCTGGAAGTCTTGAGTATTGATTATCTCAAGCGCTTTCCCCATGGAGGAAAGACTCCCTGGCACAAGCCGTCCACTACGCTACCGAGCGGTGAATTTCGCGAGATCGCAGCGAAACAGGGTTGGAATCGAAAGGGGTTTTTGGAAGTACTCTCCAAAGGGACTTTCTTCTACTTTACCGGCAAGCCGGAGAACCTGTGCTTTGATATCACAAACGAAGTATCCAATGATGTCAGTGAGAGAATACTAAAAAATGTTAGCGTCCCTTCTGTTTCTTAGTCAGACTTGTTGGCAACCCAAATACTGATTGATCCCGCAGGTCCCCTGTCAGGAGAATTCAGAGTAAAGAAGGGTGGCTGTTTCTTTGGAAATCATAACCATGTAAAAGTTGGATTGAGCATGTTTAACAAGCCGGACTTTCACTGGTGTTTTATGGGTTTTCGTCTGGTGAAAGAAGTCAGCGACTAAAACTTCATCAATTTGGCAGTCAGAGTCACTTGAAACTCAGTACCGGTAACAGCTTTTCCATCCGGTCCCGTATGCAAAGCCTTGCAAGCCTCATGAATTGATTTGTAGGCCTTGTCCAGAACGAAGTCTGAAAGCATGTCATAGCGGGCTTTCACAATAATTTTGTCTTCCTTGATTTCAACAGAAGCTGGCTTGGTGGCTTTCTTCCCATTCATATGAAGAGTCAAATCCATGTTCTTTCCATCAAAACCATTAGCCCAAGCTCTTATAGATCGGTTGGAGAACAGCTGAAAATAGGATTCCACAAGGCGCTGATCTCTTAGGGGATTGTTTGAATTTACAGAGTGAGCATCGATAAGAACTGAAACTCCATCGAACAGATTTTCGACCTTGTCAGCAGTGTGCAAACCGGAAATCATAAAAGAATCAAAGACACCTGTGACCGGCGCCATGGAGGAGAATTTGTAGGCTTCCCATTCAATCACCACAGACTTGCTGTCAATTGCCAGGGTTTGCGCCCACGACAAACTGGATAGAATCCCAAATAAAATAGCTGTAAGAATTTTCTTCATTTTGTGCTCCTCTTGATATCGGTACCGGGTGAAACACATTTGTAAAAACTTCGAATCACCCAAGGCTCTAAACATACAGAATTGTATGGACTATCAGCAAGGGCTCCCTGAATTTGATACAAATCAATTCTTGAATCCGGACTTGAGTCTTTGTTAACTAGGAGACAAGGATTTTGGGGGATATACTTTTGATTCAACTTTTATTATTCATTTTCAGTGGACTCGGGCTCTACCTACTCCTGCCCTGGCTTGGAGACAAGAACCCTCAACAATCATCTTCAGGAGACCCCTACAGTCTGGCCTTCTTGATTTTACTGGGCATCGGCTGGTGGCTTTTATATCAACGGGGGGTCAAGATGCAACTGAAGAAAGAAGTCCTTCAAAAGATGGAGAAACTCCCAAAAAGCCGGATAGAAAAGCTGGAGGATTTATTCACCGAAGACACTTCTTCTTTCAATCAAAAATTGACTCATTTCAGTGAGACCAGAATCGAACTCATGGCTCATCTTTGCTCCAAGCTACTGGAGAAGAATCGCAAGGAAGAAGGAGTTCAGATACTCAAACAAGCCAGAGATCTTGCCAAAAGTGAGGGATTGAGAGATTTGGAGTCTAAAATCAATCAGGATTTGGTAAACCTGGAGAATCCAAAACAGTGAGTGACAAGCAAGCAGAAACGCAAGCACTGGAAGAAAAGCCGCTTTTACAAATAAGTGTAGGCGAGTTTTGCAAATTCACAATGATGAGTGGCTCATTAGGAGTTGGAAACATTGAAGACAATCGAGCTCGCGAAGGTTCCAGGCTTCACAGGCAATATCAAAAACAGCAATCTTCAGAATATGAACCCGAAGTTACAATCCAGTCTCTTTTTGAACTGAAATCCTTTCAACTTTTATTGCAAGGAAGGATGGATGGTCTCGTACGGGGAGAAGTTCCACTCCTGGAAGAAATCAAGTCTACTATTAAGGACCCCCGAAAGATGATCGAGCAGATTCCGGATACCCATCGGGCCCAGCTGATGGTCTATGCTTACCTGTTCTGTCTCAACGAGAACCTTTCTCGGGCCATGCTTCAATGGACCTATCTGCCGGTTTACGGATTTAGTCCGGCTTCGAAAACTGTTGAATTTGCTTTCCGGGAACTTGAAGAGTTTTTTTTGTCTCTGCTGAATGAATATGAGAGCTGGACTAACTACACACTGGAGCGAAAAGCCAAACGGGATGAATCCATTCGCCAACTGGAGTTTCCCTTCAAAGGATACCGGCCGGGACAGCGTGCTTTGGCTGTAAAAATCTATCAGGCAATTCGGGACTCGAGGGTCTTCATGGCCCAGGCCCCCACAGGTACAGGAAAGACAATGGGCACTCTGTTCCCCGCCATCAAAGCCATAGGAGAAGGACTTGTGGAGAAAACGTTTTTTCTCAGCGCACGAACCACAGGCCTGATTGCTGCTAAAGAAGCTGTCAAAAAACTACAGAGCGACGGTTGTCAAACTACTGGAATTTTACTCACTGCCCGAGATAAGTCATGTATTGATCCACAGAATCTGTGCCAAAGCTTCTCCTGCAATCGATGCGACGGCTATTTTGACCGATTGAAGGCAGCCTTGATCAGGTGCCGTGAATACCCTTTTCTGGACAGAGAACAGATTCAAATCATCGCCGGAGAGTTTGAAATCTGTCCATTCGAACTGTCTCTGGATGAAAGTATGCATAGAGACATCATTCTCTGCGACTACAATTATGCCTTTCATCCCCGAGTCTTCTTAAAGCGCTATTTCCTGGATTGCAGGGAAGATTATGTTTTTCTCGTAGACGAAGCTCACAACCTTGTAGATCGAGGCCGCTCCATGTATAGCAGCAAGCTCTCCAAAACAAGTTTTGCCAAGCTCAAGGAAGAGATTCGATCAGAAGTAGTGGAGCTTCGGGAAGTTCTGGTTCGCATCATGGACTGTTTTGCAAATGCCTGGAAAGCTCTCCCCACAGGACAAACAGAGGGTTCGTTGTTAAGTTCACCTGACGAGTTTCAGGAATGCCTTGAAGATTTTTATGAAATTGCTCTGGAGTATCTTAGAGAGTACCCCAACAATTCTCATCGGAATGAACTAATCCAACTTGCACTGGAAGGATCATTCTTTGCCAGATTATGTAGTGAGTTTGAAGAAGATTCAGCCTGTCTTGTTCGCAGAGAAGATGGTGAACTGAGTGTAGAGCTGGTCTGCCTTGACCCTTCAAGGAGACTGGAGCTTAGCTATCAAAGGGCCAAAGCGACCATTATGTTTTCCGCAACATTGAACCCGGTTCACTATTTTCGTGAAACGCTGGGTTGTCCGGATAAAACCCAGCACCTTCTGCTCAACAGCCCCTTCCCGCCACAGAACTTTCTTCCCTTGATTCACTCAGGAATCTCCACTTATTACCAGGATAGAAACTCCAGTCTTGAGGAACTGGTTGAGAATATTCTCTCCTTTTACAAAGCCGCCGGTGGAAATATCCTTTGTTTCTTTCCAAGTTTTGAGTATCTAAACTCAGCCAGAAGAGTCATTGAGAATCAGAGCCCTGAAACTGAACTGCTGGTTCAGGAGCGAAACATGGAAGAGTGGGAAAGGGAAGAGTTTCTGGAAAAATTTGAGAAGAAAAACAACCATCTGGCATTTGCTGTTCTGGGGGGAATTTTCTCCGAGGGGATTGATCTTGTGGGAGACAAACTCTGTGGAGTTGCTGTGGTTGGCGTTGGTCTTCCATCCCCTGGTCTCTATATTGAAGAGCTCAAACACTATTATGATCGAACGATGGATCGTGGCTTTGAGTTCTCCCAAATGCTTCCGGGCTTTCATCGCATCCTGCAGGCTGCTGGTCGATTGATACGAACTGAAGAGGACAGGGGCTGTGTCCTGCTATTGGACAAGAGATTTGCTCAGCGTCGATATCGCGAGCTCTTTCCCGATCACTGGCACATTCAAACCAGCTCAAAAAGCAATACCATACAAGCACGCCTGGAGAGCTTCTACGCTCAAGGGAAAGAACAAAACTAGCAACAATTGCACTGTATTCACGTGTACTATTACCCACAATCAAAAAAGTTCTGGAAAAGTCTATGTTTATTAAATCACTCTTACTAACCTGATTCTCGCCTGCTCTTCTCAAGATGATATTTTAAAGTCTGAAATGTTTGCTCATTCTGAGCCAGACTACCTAAAATCCACTGAGCTATCTGGCCGTGCAAATCCCGACGTCGTTTCGCGGTCATCGCCTTATAAATATGATCCCGAATCAACTCGTGAGAAAAGCGCCAGCTCCCGAGAGACAAAAATTGCTGATTTCTCTCTTTGAGAATAAAGCCATGCTCTCTTAGCTCCTTCAACAGGATTTTCGAACTTCCAGAAACTTGCAGGGTTCCTTCCTTGGGAAAGACTTTTCCAAAGCAACTTGCCAACTCCAGAAACTCCCTCCCTGACTCATTCAGTCTGGCCAACCTCCCCTGCAAGACCAAATCTACAGCTTGCGGGGTCTTTAAGGGCTCCCACAATTCCTTATTTAGAAGAAAAGTCCCGCCTTCCTTTTCAACCAGTGCTCCCGTCTCATGGCAGTGAAGGAGGTACTCCTCTCCGTAAAGTGGATTTCCCTGACTAAAGTCAAGTAACTCCTGAAGCAGAACTCCACTGGATTTTGCACCGAGCTTACCTAGATAGTTCTCAAAAAGCTCAGTCATTTCCCTGTGAGATAGATTTTTCAGATTGCACTCCTGGTAACTGGTCGCAATATGTGAAAAGCTCCTGTTCCAATAATCAATACAATCATCTTCTGCAACAACTATCCTGGAAGCTGCTAGAAAATACACAGATTTTCCCAGATTCTGTAAGAGATGCTGGATGACTCTCCAGGAACCCTGGTCTACTTTGTGAAAATCATCCAGTAGAAACACTATTGGCAACTTCCTCGACACAGCTTGAAACCAGGTCTTCATTGACTTGACGGCTAACTGAAAGAGATGCTCTGAAGGCTGTACTTCCACAACTAATCGATAAATTGCTTCGGCTCCCTCCCGAGTGAATTGTTGAGAGCTTTCAAAGCAGTCAATCTGCATTTGCTGATAAATCTGCTGCGGAGTTTGGAGGTTCCACTGCGCTAGAAAAGAACGGATCATCCTGTAGTCCGACCCCTCAGGATTTCCAAAATAGCAGGGAAAAAAAACCAGGGGGCCATAGCTGAATCGCAATTTATCTTTAATCTCCTGCATGAGGCGCGTCTTCCCCATACCAACTTGACCCTTGATCTCGAAGAAGAAAGGTCTCTCCTCAGAACGGGCCTTAAGGAAAGAATCTATCACCAAGCTCAGCTCTTTCTTCCTGCCAGCCATTTGGCTTTCTTTCCCCAGGATCTTTCTGCAACGCATCGCTGATTTTCCCAACAAGCGAAACACTCTCATTCCATCAACTTTTATACCTTGATGGACAATTCGGAAGCGTTCTTGAACCGCCTTTCGAATGACCAACGAGATCGTGATCCCGTTCAAATCGCTTGCTTTCTCAAGTCTGCGGGCATTATCCAGAGCTTCACCGAACAATACTGTCTTTTCATTACTCTTCTGAACCAGCAAGCGCCCACAATCAATTCCAACACGGTACTTCAATTGGAGGAAATCAGGATTTTGCTCTTGAAACTTTAAAAATGCTTTATGCAATCTGAGGCCTGCATAACAAGCCTGCGCAGGTGAACCTGTCGAATCTGAGTCAAGCCCGAATGCAGCAATGAAACTATCCCCTTCAAAAGCAATAATCCGGCCTTTTTCCAATTCAATAACGTCACGACAATCGTCAAAGAAAGAGCTCAGCAAAGAGTGAACTCTGTCCGGTGGGTGCTTAGCCGAAAATGCTGTAAAACCAGCTAGATCAAGAACAAGAACACTGAGGAACTGAAGGGAGTCAGCTGAACCAATACTTTGACTGGACAGGAAAGCGCTGCCACAATTCAGGCAGAATTTAGCGCTGTTTGGATTTGATGTCCCACAGCCTATTTCGGGACAGCATTTCATACCCGCGCACTGTATGCCCATAAGGTGTGAAGTTCAAGACTTAATTCCCTCTTTTTGCTCCGCAAGAATATTGGACAATCTACTTAAACCCTGATCAAACATTGGCCGAATCATGGACGGGAAGATTGTAGCTAAAATTCCACCCAAAAGAGCATCGACTTTCCCCTTCATCACCCAGCTGACCTGTGTCTTTCCTTCAGACAAACTGACGTAAGCTATTTGTCCAATTTGAGCTTGGGGAGACTCATCGAAGAATACGTCGTACTGAATTCCTTCTTTTGGATTGGAATAGGTGAAAACCAGCTTCCCTTTTCCGGCCGGATCTTGCCAGGTTTGCGTTGCACCCACGCCACTGGTTTGCTCGGAGAGTTGAATCTTGATTTCAGAACCTTCCTGATTCCAGGGAGCCCACTTGGGCCACTCCTTCAAATCCCCTACCAATGCATGGACTTCCTGAGGTGTCGCCTGTACATCCACAGAACTAACCACCTTGAATTCTTTCGGTAAAATTAATCCTGCCAGCACTATCAGCGCAAACAATCCACCAAAACCCAGAGCCAGTGACTGAAACACTTTTTTCATACTATTCAATATCCCCAATTCTAACGCGGCCAAAATCATCTTCCCAAAGATTGAATTCTGCAAACTTCCTCCCATCCAGGAGAAGTCGCAGGGTACAAAATCCATGATCTTGCAGGTCGTAGCGCAACATACGGTAATCTCTCTCACCACTCTCGACAATCCTCTTACGAATATCCGGAAGATATTGATATGGCCAACCATCATGGATCTTGTAAGCTTCATCAAACTCTTCCTGTTCAATAAGCCTGATGAAACTCTCAACCGCATGGAGATAAATCTGGGGAGCTTCCCTTCTTTCTACGCCCTTTGGTCTCAAGAAACCCACAAATTGAAAGCCCCTGGGAGATGCCAGATAGTAAGTACGTTTATCAGAACCTTCCAATACCTTTAACGAGAGCTTGTTCTTGCTCCAGCGTCTCAAGGGTAGTTTGTCAGTAAAGCTCAGCCACAACTCAAGTCCTCTTCTGTGAAAAACTGCATACTTGAATCGACTTAGAGATTCCGAGTCCGAGCGAATTTCACCTACATAATCTTCGGGTAAAAACAGGCTGTGTGAATGATCTTCAATTCTAATCACAGATTTTCTATTTTGGACTGGAAATGCATTTGTAACACTAGAAGAAATCTCGCTTAATAGCTCATTGGAGGATGATACCAGACTCTGAGTCACAGCTTGCCCGGCCACATGGGTACTGCCACTCAAATCCAACACTGCACTTTCGGGACTGAAAACCTTTGTTGAAACTGAAGTGCTCTTAAAAAGCCCGGACTCGCTGGAAATTTCAGGGTCCATCGCAAGCCCGGAACCAACGGAAAAGTCAGTACTCATTGAAACCCCAAACTCACGGGAAACTGAAGTACTGTTTAAAACACTACTCTCACTGACAGTAGCGAACAAACTCAGATGATCTATCTCGCCAGTGAGAAATGGAATAGGACCTGTCGACTTTGGAACGGGACCAAGTGCCTGAAACTCAAACTCTGCCGATGGAAAGCTAGAAAGCAAACTTTCCAGAACAAAGGTTCCTGACTCAGGAAGCTCGATACTCTCTCGTTTGACTTCCAGCTCCTTTTCTTTGCCCAGCCGGTAAAGTACCTCTCTAAGGACTCCACCTCTTTGCATCTGAAGCAATGAGCTTTGATACAAAGGGTAACTTCCCGATTTTCCGGTAGCTTCTTTGGCAACCTGTCGAAAAATACGACGAAAATCTTTTTCCAAAGAGGCATCTGCCCAGGCAGTCAGGCAGGTCAAAACAAGCAAACCAAATCCTAAAACTATTTGAAAGCTTTGAAACAGCAAAGAAACTCCTCAACAATTCACAGTTGAACTTCGATTGGGACCGTGCAAGAAGATAGAGGAGGAAGACCTCAGGTGCAAGAGGACGGCTAAAAACGGCGAGGATTTTCGCGAATCAGTTGCGCATCCTGCTCGAGCTCATGAAACTTCTGAATCATGGCCAACCCGATGTTTTCATGGGGAAGAACATAAAATCGATCAAAAGTTTCCAGCACTTTGGGAAGAATATCCCGATGCCCAATGAATTTTATAATCTTCTTTCTTAACCTCTCGCGAAACTCGGGCCAATAGATAACCTCTCCATTCACCAGCAATTCATTGAGTTCCTTGAGCAGTATATTGTTTACCCAGATCGTTCCAGTGCCTTTGGACAGGATAATATGAGCACCCTTGGAGAGCTTAATTACCTTCTCCATATCCTCAAATCCACCGCATGAACCAATGACTGCCAAATCGACATTTTTATCAATGTCCTCGATACAGTGCTTGAGTTTGTAGCTGTGCCCCCGATAGACAAAAGTCTCAATACTGGCATTCGCGTTTTTGAGGATTTCCTTGATCTCTATATCCGCTTCTTCCACTCTCTCGGGCTTGTTGGCGAAAAGGACCAGACTATTTCCAACCAGAGTATTCGTTGAGTGAATTTTAATATAATTCTCTGTCTCTTCGAATTTCCAAAGGGGGTCATTGTCATAGAGTTTCTTGAAAAAGTAGAAAGTGGTCCGACCATCCTGATCGTTAAAAAAGTAATGTCGCTGGTAATGAACACTGTCTTTTCGTACAAACTTTCTTGATGAGAGTTTTAGAAATGATTTCAATTCAATTCCCTCTTCTTGCGAGCGAATGAACCGTGCCCACCAGTCGAGGTCCATTTTGATCGCTGCCAAATCTCCCTCCAGTCGGACTTCCTCTTCAAGCCCTTCAAGTTTGGGTGCCTCCTCTACTTGAAAGTTGGAGTCTTTTGATGCCAGATAAGCCGGCATAGTTTCATCAAGATCAATTTCGTGATCCTCAATTCTACGACGCTTCTCTTTCAAAATCTTCAACTCCAGATCTTGATCCAGAAACTGTTGGTAGGAATGAACCATTACTCGAAGTCGCTGACAATAAGAACCTGATTTTCTTACATCCAGAAAGTCACGTTGGTGACAATAAAGACGACTCTCATTTTCCAGGTGAGAAAGCATGCTCATTCTCAGGGCCTGATCCTTCGAACTATGCAGGATCTCAACAAAAGCTATGAAGTCATGCTTTCGATCCTTTTGCAAAGCCTTCGCAAGAAAACTCTGCATCATCTGAATCTTTCTCAATGGCTTAAACCTTGCCAGTATCTCGTGAGCCCGGTTGTAAGCATTGGCAGCCTCCAGGAATCGATTCCAACCGGTAAAACGAGTGTCCATCAACATTTCATAGAAGCCTGTCTTTTCAGAATCGAGTTTTGAAAGAAGATCATCAATCACGGCATTGTAACTGGAAGTATAGATCGCATCCCGGAAGATATGAATCAGAGTGTACAAATCACGAGATCGAAGATGAGTAAGAACTTTGAAGCGCAATTCTCGATTGACTTCATGGAAAGAGTTGATCACTCGAAGTACGAACAGCAGGAGATGGCTCTCCCGTTCCTTTCCCTCCATCAAAGCATCTCGGGTATCCATAGAGAACTGCTCCAACCAGGAAAGAAAGACCTTCTTGTCTTTGGACTTCTTGTAGAGCTTCAAAGTACCCTTGTGTCCACCATTTTTTAGAATGTGGACAAAGTTCCCATATCCTCTGGATTCTTGTAAACTCAGAATTGAACCGGGCTGGGAATTCTGGGAAATTTCTTCTAGGATGGAAGGTGATACTGAAAGGATGCAGCATCCGAAAAATAAAAACAAAGCCGCAATGGAATGCACAAATCTTTGAACCATATAGTAGAATATACTCCTCTTCTCAAGTTCTCGACTTTTGGGACCTGTTTCTCCAGAATTCCAAGGCCATTTCTACAAATTCTCCGTTTCAAAGAAAATTTTTATTTCATTCTAACCTTTATATCCTCTTATTTATTCGTTATATTTGTAGAGTGCTTGCATCAATCGGATGTGAGCCCGGGTGAAGGAGAATTCAATTGAGATTCTATTTAATCACGTTACTGGCGCTCATGATTCTGATCCCCGCAAATGCAAATCCCTTTGCTCCACTCCCCGGAGATGCCCGGGCCATGTCTTTTGAAGACTTCAAATCTGTTTTTTACGAGAATCAAGCCAAAGGCATGTTCCCCAGGTATGAAGAGCTTGGCCAAAAAGATGTCTTTATCCACCACTTCCACAAACTCTCCGAAGAACTCGACAAGTCTCTAACACCAGACAATCGATCTAAACTCCTGTTAAACACCATGAGAGTTGTGAATTCTTTTCATGATGAGGAACATGAGCTTCGATTTGCCATTCTTGAGAAACTGAGAGCTGAACATCTCTATGACTTAATCTGGATCTGGCAATCAGCCTTGTATACTTCAAGCTTCAATGGTGCTCTGGATCGCTTGATTATCAGAGTTTTAAAGAGTCCCCGGGATTTTGTAAATCACTTGAAAGGCGATTCTTACCAGGGCTTCATATCCCTGGTCCAAACAGCCAGCAGTTTCAATCGACTCGAAGACTTCCTTTCCGTGTTTGAACTGAAAGACAAACAGCAATTTTTCGATGTCCTGGTACAAAATTTGATGCTCTCCGGGCGTATGGATTATCTCATCACTCTTGGTGAATGGCTTTTGCTAAAACATGAGATTCCTCATCAGAAACCTTACCTCAGGATCCTTGTTCGGGATATGCTCGACTGGCAAGCCCCAGAGAACAGAGGCAATTTTCAATATGAAATCCCACCTTCCTGGACTTTGAGTGCGACGGTTCAACTGGAGGAAAAAGAGTTGTTTGGAGTACTGGTTCAAATCCTGACTCGATTTGAGAAATTAAACAGCGAACATCTTGCCCTTCAAGACACCCCTCTTCACAAATTTCTGAATGCTTACTCCCACGTGCTTCCAAGCTTCGAAAACCTGGAGGCATTCTCTCACCGTGCCATGCTCACCCAGAGCTTCATGGATCGAGAAGGAAGCGAACCCCTGCTTCTAAGACATCTTTATTACGGAGACTCAGATGGCTGGGCTACCTACCTGAATTTTGTGAGGCTCTATCAAAGAGACCCCGACTGGACTTCGCAAGATCAGGGAGATCTCATGATTTTTTCGCGGGAAGGCGAAAATGGAATGAGGCTGAAACTTGTTCTGAACAAACCTTCACGCTGGTCAAAAGTCCTCAAAAATCAGCAGATGAATCCCTATGCTTTTGTTCATCGTGGTCATTCCTATCATCTCCATCGAGGTTATGACACTCTTACAGAAAATACCAAACTAGCTTTTCTGGGCTCCTGTGGCGGCTTTGACAGCATGTTCAAGATTCTCAAGCGCTCTCCGGAAGCCAAGATTCTTTACTCCAAGGGCAAGGGAACCGTGTGGATTAACGAATCCATGCTTTATGCCATTCACAACCAACTGGCAACTCATGGCCAGATTGACTGGTCAACGATCCGCGAGGAAAGTTGGGAAAAGCTGGACGCACTGATTTCCGAGCGCTTTTTGGACCGATATAAGACCAAGAATATTTTTGAGCAGTTCTACATTCTCCCCCATGAAAACCTGGGTGCAATCTGCTATCAGACCTGGTTGCAACGAGAAGACTACAAAAACAAACTAGCCTGGACACCAATCCAAAAGTAATCGCGAGAACGCTCCTACTGAGTGAACAAACAGTAATTCAAGCTGTCAGTGACCTCCGACAAGTGAAACCTGTGCCGAGCTAAGGTCGCTCAACACTCTCGAGCAAGAACATCAGATTAGGAACTACTACCCTTTATCCTTTTTGGGCTAAATAGTTTTCAGGGAGATTGGCATTGATACAAGTTGTCAAAGGGGTTCAGCTCTGACACTACGACGAGGTACCGCACCCGCTATCTTTCAAAGCAGCTTCATATTGGCTGGATTGGTTGAATCCCCAGGCATTGGAGATGATTGAAAAATCAGGGATATTGCAGCAGCTTTTGAAACTCGAAGTTGCCTGCCTGTTGTAGCAGATTTGAACTTCGTAGAGGTTGATTCTTCCCAGAGGAGTCTGAAACTCCTGGATCAATTGAAACTCTTCAGAGTCCAGCAGTTTGGATGAGTCGAAGCATTTCAGCTCTATTTGAGCATCTTCCTCCAGAAAGACCCTCAGGACTGCATAGGGATTGAAGACATCTGTCGTATTAAAATAGAATTCATTTTGTGCGCTGCAGTTACGCATATCTTCTTCTACTTGCTCAAGTAGGAGATCACACTCTGCGAGTTCATCAAAGTAGCGCAAAACTCTGCGAACAGATCGATAGAATTCCTGGCGATGAACAGGCATTACTCCGGCTCTCGCATCCCGCTCCTCCGCGTGCCGATAATCGAGAATCAAAACTTTCTTGTCCGAGTCCAGGGAGTGATCTCGAACGGCCTTAATCAGTTTCACATCCATTTCTGTTGCAAGCTCGGTAAACTTGCTCACTTCATTTTTAAGCTGCAGTTGGGTCTCACGCTGCTTGTCCTTGAGTTGGGCCTGCTTCAAGCGAAACTTGCGAACTTCTTTTTTAAGTAAAGCCTTCTGAGCTTCAATCACATCGTCATTGTCCAGAAGGTCAGCGCCCTGGGGTGGAATCTTCTCCATCTGGGCTTTGAATTCACGATCCGAACCGCTCTCTGATGTAAGATCCTGAAACAGCTCGATTAACTCTTGCTGCTTGGCCAAAGGCAGGAAAGCAGATCGCAAGTGCTCCTGGATTATCTGATTCGTTTGACTTAGAACGAAGTTGCGATTCTTCACAAAGGCTTCGTAAAGATCCAACTTCTGCTTCGCATTCAAATCTTCGCGCTCTTTGACGAAAAGGTGGAAATCCTGCGGTTCAGTCTCCAGCAACATGGGCAAGGGGAACTTCAGTCCTTTTAAAGGGTCGATTGCTGGCTCAATGAGAGCTTCTGTATTTTCTTTCTTCCATTCTATTCATAATTCTTTTTCTATTTATTTAATTTTTTAATTTAATTATTTTTATAACTCTATTTTATATTATTCATTCAATTTCGACTAGTCCTTGAACGAGATTTCTTGTTCTAAATTTTCAACTTTGAACCAAATGGTACGTTTTGAAACAGATTCTTTGAATTGCGCTCTCGAACAAAACTTCGCTCATTCTCAATTTTTTGAACGAAAATCAAGCATTATGTTCAAAAAAGGACAGATTTGTGCGGGAAAATAGACGAAAAATTTCGTTTTGGCTCAAGTTTTGCTACATATAATATAGCGTAATAAGGAGGTGGGGTATGAAATCGTTCTTCACACCCCGTGACTGTGAAAAAATATTAGATGTTTCCTACCGACAGCTTCAGTATTGGGACGAAACAGACTTTATCAAGCCATCCTACAAAAGCAGGGATCGCTATCGACTCTATACTTTCGCAGATTTATTTCTCATCGACATCGCTGTAAAACTGAGAAAAGATGGCTACTCTATCCAAAAACTTCGAAAAACGATCTCGTTGATGCGAGAGTTACTCAGTCGTGTGACTCATCCGCTGATCGAGCTTTCCTTTCTGATTGATGAAGAACGCATTCTGGTCTTCAACGGTGATGTGGTCATGGACCAGGTCACCGAGGAAACTCATTACAAGTTTCGCGTCCAGAATCTTCGAGACCAGATCGACAAGTTCTTTGAATTAAATGCCGACGAGGATGATCTGAGAGAAGCTATCTAGTAAAGTCGCTGCCAAGTGCTTGATCAAGCTGGCTTCAGGATCAGATTGATCAATTTTCCCTTCACAAATATTTTCTTTACAACCTGCATTCCTTCCAGGTATTTGCTCACTCGAGAGCTTTCACAGGCAATTGCAAAGACTTCCTCTTCACCTGCGCTGTTCGAAACTGAGATCTCATCTCGTTTCTTCCCGTTAATCATCACGGCCATTGATACTTCATCAAGCACAAGGAAACTCTCCTCATACTCTGGCCAGGTCTCCTCAAAGATTGAGGACTCATGATTTTTACTCCAGAATTCTTCACAGAAATGAGGCATAAAAGGAGATAGCAGTCGCAAAATATTTTCCAGCACCTGTTGCACAACATAGCTATTTATCGAGTCTTCACAAGACCTGAGGTATTCGCTGGTCGCATTATAGAGTTCCATAATTCGAGCAATCGAAGTATTGAACATGAAGCGCTCAGTATCCTGGGTAACTCCCTTGATGCTGTTGTGAAGGACAAAGAGCAACTTCTTCTCTTCACTACTGAAGCTTTCAGGCTTCTCGAAACTACCAGCGAGAAACTCGCTTCGTTCCTCGAGCAGCCTTGCGACTCTGTCTCCAAAGCGCGAAGCAGATTTAAAGCCCTCATCGCTCCAGGGGCCACCCTCTATATAATTGAAACCAAAGGCGAGATACAGTCTTAAGATATCGCTGCCATACTGCTCAACATATTCATCAGGAGAAACAGTATTCCCCTTTGACTTGGACATTTTCGCTCCGTCCGGACCGAGAATCATTCCCTGATGAGTCAGGCTGGTGAACGGCTCTTCACTGGGAACATAGCCAAGGTCATACAGAGCCATATTGATAAAGCGGGCATACAGAAGATGCATACAAGCATGTTCAGGTCCCCCCACATATTTATCCACGGGAAGCATTTTGAAAGTAATGTCTTTTCCAAAAGGCTCTTTATCATTGTCTGCATCGGGATAGCGCAGGTAGTACCAGGAAGAACAAACAAAAGTATCGAGAGTGTCTACTTCCCGGGTTCCTTCTTTCCCACACTTCGGACAGGGAGCTTTGTAAAAGTCCGGGCACGATTTAAGAGGTGACTCACCAGTGGGCTTGAACTCAACGTCATCTGGCAACACAACAGGCAAGTCTTTCTCAGGAACCAAAACCTCTCCACAGTCTTCACAATTGATAATCGGAATAGGTGCTCCCCAGTATCTTTGCCTGGAAACAAGCCAGTCACGCAGTCGAAAATTGACTTTCTTCTCAGCCTTGCCTGACTGACTCAAGTCTTCTACGATCTTCTCCTTCATTACATCAGAGCTGATTCCATCGTAGGAGCCTGAGTTCACCATGGAACCAGAACTCGTCCACGCTTCTTCCAATACAGCTTCCTGGGCCTCCCCTTCCTGAAGGATCACCTTTCGAATCTCGAGACCAAATTCTTTGGCAAAGGCAAAGTCTCGCTCGTCATGACCAGGCACCGCCATAACAGCCCCGGTACCGTACGAATACAAAACATAGTCACCTATCCAGACTGGTACCTCTTCTCCATTGACTGGATTGATGGCATAAGCACCTGTGAAAACTCCGGTTTTTTCCTTGGCAGTCGAAAGGCGGTCCACCTCTTTCATCTTTTTGGTTTTTTCGATGTATTCTTCAACCGCAGCCCTTTGCTCATCAGTGGTAAATTCAAGCACCATGGGGTGCTCCGGTGCAAAAGTAACGTAGGTCACTCCAAACAATGTATCTGGTCTGGTTGTAAAGACTTCAAAACTCTTCTCATGTCCCTTGATTGCAAACTGAATCTGGGCTCCGGTACTTTTACCAATCCAGTTATTTTGCATAGCCACGGTCTTGGAGGGCCAATCCAGTGATTCAAGGTTATTTAAAAGTCGGTCAGCATATTTTGTGATCTGAAAGAACCACTGGGAAAGATTTCTTTGCTCGACTTCACTCCCGCAACGCTCACATTCTCCCTCTTGAACCTGCTCATTGGCCAAAACGGTCTGACAACTCAAACACCAGTTCACCGGGGCTTCTTTTTTCTGAGCCAAACCATTTTTGTAGAGAGTTGAAAATACCCATTGGGTCCATTTGTAGTAGGAAGGCTTACTCGTATCCACATTTCCGTCAAAGTGGTAGCTTACACCCATTTTCTGGAATTGTTCTTTCATGTAGTTCACATTTTTTGTGGTCGAGATGTCAGGGTGCACACCATGCTTGATCGCATAGTTTTCCGCAGGAAGGCCAAAGGCATCAAATCCCATAGGAAAATACACCTGTTTTCCCTGCAATCTTTGGTATCTCGCCCACGAATCCATGAGTCCGTACTGATACCAGTGGCCCATGTGAAGTCTATCTCCGGAAGGATAGGGAAACATCACAAGAATGTAGTATTTGTCTTCCATCTCTTCTGGATTAACATCGAACATGCCGGACTGTTTCCAGTTGTCCTGCCACTTCTTTTCTACATCTTTGAATTCAAAAGCCATTCTAACCCCTACCTTTTGCCCGAATTTTCGAAGAGTCGGTAGTGTAACAAACTTCATTTTCTGTTCAAATTCAAAAAAATTTGTTCACTCTCAAACTCAGTGCCCTATAATTACATAAACATGGGATCTACCAGTGGATTTGTACAAACTAAAACAATTTTGCGCATAAAATGAGCAATTCAGACCTTATAAGAAGTAACAGCATTCGTCAGAGTACGAATCGCCAACTGTCCGAGTTTAAAAACCTTTCTTATCAGGCCCGCACAAGGGTGCAACAAAGTACCTCGGCAGAAGTCCAAAAGGGAAGAGTTGCTACTCAGACCACAGCGCGCAAAGCAGTCGCGAGCACAGACCAAAGCATCCAGAAACATATCCGGGAAAATGGCAACGCGAAGTTAACAAGAACTTTACAGTCCAACCTGGACCCGGCCAGTCGCGGTCGTAAAATTGACCTCAAACTATAATCGCGGTAACAAAAGGCTCCGTGGTTCCAGTACTAAATTTTTCATCAATTTTTTCTACTCAGGCTTTTTAAAAAGAAAAAAAAGAGTTATATTGATAGCGCATCGGAGGAATGGCCGAGTGGTTTAAGGCGGCGGTCTTGAAAACCGTTGAGGGAAACTTCCGTGGGTTCGAATCCTACTTCCTCCGCTGTACTCTTTATCAGCAGCTTTTCGCAAATGAAAACCTACAACTTTCAACTCTTTCAGGAAGCAGTACGTTTTGCCCATGAAAAGCATCTGGATCAGACACGCAAACAATCCAATATCCCCTATTTGGTTCATCCACTCAGAGTCGCTTGTCGCCTGCTGGAACTTGGATACTCATTCAAGGTTGCCATTGCCGCAATTCTTCATGACACCCTGGAAGATACTCAAACTACAACTGAGGAAATCGAGGAATTGTTCACGGCAGAAGTGAAAGATATGGTTGTGCAACTTAGTGAAGAGGAGCACCCTCTTCCGCGAAAAGCATCCTGGAAGATTAGAAAACAAGCCACTCTGAACAAGGCCCTCAACCTAAACCCGGACTGCCTCGCCATTTTGTGTGCAGACAAGCTCGACAATCTGGAGAGCTCGGCGAGGCAAGTGAGACTGTTTGGTCACGAAGCACTGTTTCAGGGAATGAATGCAGACTATCAGCAGCAACGCTGGTACTACTTCAATTTGCTCAGAATATTTCTGGACCGCAACCAGGAGTTTCAATCACAGATCCTGATCGCAGACTTCAAACTAGCTTTTGAGACAGTGTTCCCACCTGAGCCAAAGTCTGATTTCCCAGTCTATTGAGCTCTGGATTTCACTCCAGCGTGACTCACCTTTTCTGAACAGCACTTCCTGTACAAGCTGTCAAAATCGCTCCTAAATTTCGATTCACCCCTTTTAAAACTCTACGCATCTCCAACTCACCCTTTTTAAACCGCTTTACACTTCCTAAACCTGAGGATCACTAAACTGTGAGCTGGAGCGAAAAGTCCCCGGCAAGCCGAAAACCTCAACACTTTTATGGGAACAGGTTAAAATCTGACCTTCTTCTTCAAGGTCCCTGGCGAGGGCTTCAAAGTCCACATACTGACCAATCTTTTGTGAGGAAAGCACCTCGTATTCTTCATGGAACCAGTCCTGGGCAAAATCAGAGTGACTTTCATAACTCCCAAGATAGATTCGTTCAAACTCATTCAGGCCCATATCTCCAAGGCAGGCGTAAACAAAATCTACAGCTTCCCAGCCATATTGCACACATAGATTGATAAACTTGACCAGGGAAGAAAAGTCCTCACAAATGCACAGATCCAAAGGGATGTTTCGAGTGTCCCAAACTTGTAGTTGTTCGACTCCCCACTCCCTCTTCTTGCTCTCCCACAAGAACTCAATCTCTTGAACATCCAAACCGGTCAAATCAAGCCATTCACTCTGATTCGATTCAATGACTCTTGCACCTACAACAAACACTTCAAATTTCATAATTGCTCCTTTCATGGAAAAGAAGCTAACGAAAAATGCAAAGTATGTTCAGACCAAGAATAATTACCTTTCTGCGAAAAGAATACCTGACCCCCTAAAACTGATCCGTAATCATCGACAATCAAAAACAACTGACAACAGCAACTAGTCCTTCCCGTCATTAAAAACAAAAATACCCAAACCGCCGGGATCTCTGATGAGAACATTGTCCACAAGACCTTCTTGATTGAAGTGTGTAATCTCTTCCACAAGGGGTACTTTTAACTCTCGCAAATGCTGAATGATTTTCGGGTTCCTCTTCTTTCCATTAAAGTAAGTCAAAGAAGGATTAAAGAAGAGATGAGGGCAACTGTTCGCCTTCATCAAGGCAATACCCGGAGCATTCTCATCGGGTGCACTCAACTGAACGAATCCACTCTTTTCATCTCCCATCATCACAACATAACCCAGAGCCTGGTAGATCTTCAGGCTTAATGCAATATTGGTAGTCTCCAAACTCAAGCCGGCAAAGTGTCCCAGATGAGAAGAGTCCACCTCAGCAAAAATGTCTGGCAGATTCCTTGCCTGCTTCAATAGGTAGATCCAGGTATTGGAGGGCTCACTCACAAGAAAGTAGTCTTCGCATTCTTCCACGAAAGTAAGGGATCTCAATCGTTTCAGTTCGACTTCATATCCATTGGGCTTAAATATTCAAACCCCTGCCCTGGCAAAGCGATCCGGGTTCACATGTAGCATCAAGGAACCATCGCTTGCCCAAAGCCCTGAGTCTTCACTCAATGTTTCGAATCCAAGGGTCTTATAATACTCATTGCTCTTCGCCAATTCAGGCGTGGGTACTTGCAGGTGGATCTTCATTAATCTCTCCTTTTTTGTGGTTCCGCTGATTTGAAAATACTATAGCACCCCGGATACTGATAACATTGAGGAAATGAATCAGGGAATCATTGCAATCATTATCACCCAGGTCTTTGCCCTATCCATTTTTGCAATCCCAAAAGACCCGACCGATGACTTACAGCTACTCCACTGGTATCAGACCCATGCTGCAAAGGAATTAAATCGTGCTCTTGCCGCTGTCGAACTCCATTTTCCCCACTGGGAGTTGAGTGAAGATGCCACAGCGTCTCAATTGGCCAGCCAGCTCCAGGAGAAAGGTTATCTCGATACCTATTTCCTGCTTGCACCTGAACATCTTCCTGATTTTGATTCTAAAAGTTCATGGTTTCTTCCGGCTGAAACCGTGTCAGCGGAGTGGAGCCCTGAACCCGGGAACCTCCCAACCAGTAATCAAGTCCTGGAGAGATACTATCTCTTACGCTCTGCCAATAATGACAGAACTTCCCATAACTACAGTCTCAAAGAACTGCTTCGAAGCTTGATTCGAGAAGAAAATTCCACCAATATACAGCTGATCACAGACCTGATTCTTGAGAAAAACTACTTCAAGCGTCCAACTCCCAAAATTCCCAGGAGACTGAAAACCCAGATTGAAACCTTACCGACTCTCGCAAAAGACCCTTCACAAAAGGCCAGAGCTCTGTATCTCAACTATACTTTTCTGGATTCCATACCTTTTTACGAAATGCCAGTTTTGGTTCAGTCGATTCAGGACAGTTACCCGGTAGACTACCTCAGCCATCTCTTGAGAAAGTTGCCCGAAAAAACCTTGCTGAAGTTTCGCAAACCACTTTTGGAAGGCTACGGAAATCGTTTTGAGAGCCTGATTCGAATTTTCGCAAAATTTCAGGACCGGGAAGAGATTCGAGAGTGTCTTCTTCAGTGCCTGATCCAATCCAGAATGAATTCTCAGTCCCACCTTGCACAACATCAGAGATTACTTGAGAAGGTCTGGCAAGAGTGGACTCAGGAAGAGATTCCAAAAAATCTCGAAAAACTTCGTCACTGGAAGCCTACATCCGTGAAACAAAACTGACTGTTTTCCCGTAGAATACCGTATGCGAATTGCTTTCCTGATCGTGATTTCAATGCTATTGAAGCCTTGCTTGAGTGCAGACTCCTTTTTCGACTCGCTTTTGGGCAGTACTGAAATGGAAGAAAGCAATCCTGGTAACGCTCAGATTCCAGACCGCCGTGATGGTTCTGTAATTCAATTCACGACCGACACCCGAAACCCAAACCGCCAATGGCCTGAAAATGCGGATCAGATTGGATTCGATCCCTTCCATGACGCTGCAGATTTCATAAATTTTGCAAGTGCTACCGTTGAAAATGGTCGACTGATTAGAAAACGAGATGTGAATGGTGGCACATGCTTTGGAATCTCTTACTTCACACACATCTGGCACTCTCGTCTGATCTTTCCTGTGCAAGAAGGTGGCGAAACCCGCTGGGTAAGATTTTATGACAACCAGGTGAGCCTTTGGGAAGCTTTGACGCGAGTAAATAACAAAACCGCAACTTCAGCACTTGATGGTGTAAATATGGTGACCAGCAAAATTCTGCAGGAAAAAGTGGATGCCAGGGAGACTGAGTTTTTCAATCCTCAGGTAATGCGGGACAACCTCCCTGACTATCGTTTATTTTCCATGTCCAATGGAGAGTACAAAGAAGACATTAAAAAAGGGACAATTGCTCATCACAGAGACCAGCTGGATGTAGAGAAAGTTGAAGTTGATACTCGGTCTGCATCAAAAAACAGATCTTTTCTTGCCAAAGTTAAAGAGCGAATCAGTGCCCATGGTTCTATGTTGTTTTACTTCACAAAATACAAAGTCTTTGATGAATGGTATTTGTGGAATAAGAGAGAATGGGGACACGCCTGTCTGATTTACGCAATCGATGAGATCGAGGTAAAGGATCCCGAAGGCAATGCTCAGCCAGCGTACGCCATTCGATACTACGATCCGAATAAACGCTACCGTCATCAGCGAGACACTGGCGAAGCCTATGGTTCCTATTTAATCTATTTCAGAAATAGTGACCAAATCAGTTTCTCGAAAGCCGCCCAATCCATGTACGGTATCCAGCAAAGGTCCAGTGTCATCGATAATGACGAGGTTATCCTCGGCTACTATGATCTGTATGAAGGACACCCGGCCCAGGAAAAAATTGCCAGAGACAACTTCTTTGAAGGAGATGTTGAAGACGGTCATGTGCTTTCCAGCGAGGAATCCGCAGCATTGCAAAATAGCGAAAAGATCAAGATTGAAGAGAGTGAAGAACAGTAGAGAACTTTTCTTCACCTAAACTCATTGAATCAACAAATAAGCCTCTGCATTATTTTACCTAGTCGGGGAAAGTCGACTCAAAGTCAAGCTGAAGCACACCTATAGAAAAAGACTTTACTTCTCAACACCTAACTACAAATACTTCAGACTTATAAAAGCTGCTTTCTCACAATCTCACCCAAACGCGGCAGAGGTAGAGCACCATGTCTTAGAACTTCCTCATGAAAATCTTGAATAGAGAATTCATCCTGAAGCTTCTCTTCCGCTTCACGGCGAAGATTCAAAAGGTAAATCTCCCCAATTTTATAAGATAGCGCTTGTCCCGGATAAGCAATGTAGCGATCCACTTCCACTTCAATATTGGCTTTAGAAAGACCTGTATTTTCATTCATATAATCAATGGCTTTTTCTCTTGTCCAGGAAAGGGCATGAAGACCGGTATCAACTACCAATCTAGCTGCTCTCCACAACTCAAAACTCAATTTCCCAAACTGAGAGTGCAGATCTTCGTAGAAGCCCATCTCATGACTCAATTTTTCCGTGTAGAGAGCCCAGCCTTCCACGTAGGCAGTCTCGCTGGAGCGTTTTCGAAATTCGGGTATATCCTTAAGCTCCTGGGCGATACTGATTTGTAAGTGATGACCTGGAATGGCCTCATGATATGCAAGTACCTCAGCATTGAATCTGGCCCTGGTCTGTGGCTCATAGGTATTCACATAATAAACCCCGGGACGATTACTGGAGGGTTCACCTGGCATGTAAAAGGCATCTGGAGCCTCTTTCTCCTGATAAGCTGGCAAGGGGTGAACTTCATAAGGATTCTTGGGAAGCGTATGAAAGTACTCAGGCAACTTCTTGGCCATCTCCTTAAGCAAATCCTGATGATGAGTCACAATCTCTTCTCTATTGCTATAGTGCAAATCTGACCGGGAACGCATTGACTCAAAGAAATCCTGCAATGAGCCTTCGATATCCAGCCTGGATTGTAAATCTTTCATTTGTGAGTGAATTCGTGCCACTTCATCAAGTCCTCTTTGATGAATCTCCTTTGGTTCCTCACTTAATCCGGTGTGATTTTTCACATAAAGTCGATACAGATCCAATCCGTTCTCAAGATGACACAATCCCACTTCTTTACGACAACCCTCCCTGTATTCTCCAGTTAAGAATTGGTGAATTTGCTTCAGTTGAGGAAGAACTGTCTGGGTGTAGCTGTCTTCAAGCTTGACTGTATAGTCCTGACAGTCCGAATCGAGGTCTTTTGCACTTTGCAAGGCCGTTTGCAGATGCTGACAATCCTGCACATCCAGCTTCACCATATTTTCCAGCTGTCCACAAACCAGCTTGACTGTAATTTCAGGTAGAGTATAGTTTCTTTCCAAGCCCTCTTGGAGGTAGTTCAGGCAGTGCTCAAGCTGTTTTCCATGAGCCCTCAAGCGGGAATCGAAGTCCTGAAAATCCCTAAGATTTCGAAATGGATGAACTCTGGCCAGCTGCAGAAAACCCAGATGGACCCCCATCATTTGATTCAGAGGAAGAAGATAGGTGGGATGACTTTCAAATTCAAGGCCATGCTCCAGTTGATCCACCAGAATTTCATGACTGAGAAGATCCTCTTCACTCAATTCGGAAACCGAAACATCGGCGAGCTTCTCAAGGAATTCACGAGTCCATTTCACTTCTTTCTCGTGAGCCTCCCTACTCATATCTTCCAGACGATCGTTGTATTCATCACGACCTGTAAAGGTAGCGTAACCGGGAGAAACCTCCATGCGATATTCCCAGTACTCTTCAAATAAATCTTTTAGCTTTTTATCCATGAGATCCCCTGCTGTCGGCTAGATGTAGTCCAATTACCCGCGTACCAGAAAGTAAGCTTGTATGGGGAGGTAGTATATCCCAATCCGATTTCGAATCAAGAATCAAACACCTTCATATTTTTCCTGCCTGAGAAGTTTGTGTTTACACTCCACTTGATTCCTCCATTTTCTTTCTCCAGCTTGTGGACTTTAACTCAGAAACTGCTAGCTTTTAGATATGTACTATTGGTTTTTGACACTTGGGGCTCTTGCTTTCTCTCATTTCGCATGTCCTTTTTTGGAAGCCTTTCAGCTAAGTCGTTTCCCTTACCGCCATTCGGTTATTCAATGGGACAAGACTCAAAAAAAGTCTTCCTCTACTACCTGGAACAAGATTCTGAACAAAAGAATCTCCAGGAAAAGACTCTCTCTGGAAAGGTTTCGTCGTGATAAAAAGTCATCAAAAGAAACAAATGTTCTGACATCTGACTCGGTTTCACCGTATTTGTCCAGATCTGCCAGTCACTCAAAAAGCAGCACCAGTAACCGATTTCGCGTGGTACCTTCCAAAAAAGTACCCAAAGGCAGCATCTACAGAATCAAAGGAGAGGGTGAGCCAACGCACACTCAAACTCTTCCTGATAAGAAGAAAAAGTCAAAGGAACAGTTTTCCATCAGGACCTTGCAAAGAAGTCTACCTTATTCCAGAACAACCAGACCTTCCTCATCCAGTGGCAAAAAGTCTCTACTATCCATTCCTGCGAAGAAACAAAGTAAATCCATTTATTCCCGAAAATTTCGAAACTGCCTGTTCTGCCCTTGATGTGGCGCAACTACTTCCTCTTCCTACTCGTTGCAGTCCTGTCCTTGGGACTTTTATTAACCTTTAGTTCTCTAAATTTATGGCTTCAGGACGGTGGCTGGTATCTCAATGCCGCACATGGAATCAACAGGGGCTGGCTACCCTATCTTGATTTCTATTTCCCGCACACCGGCTCCTTCGTGCACCTGATTGCCACTCTTGAAAGAGTTGGCTGTCATGGGGTCGTAACCCATCGTCTTGTTCAGTCCTTAATTGCTCTAATTGCCTTTGTGATTGTACTGAGTGCGATCTTCAAAGACAGCCCAAAGAAAGCATGGCTCTCCCTTGGTTTGATTTTGCTCAGTCCCTACTATTTGATTCAGTTCAGCCAGGTTCGTCCCTATTCAATAGCGTTCTTACTCACCATCATTGTACTTTTTCTTCTCAAGAACGGAATGTCGCGCATGGGAGCATTTACTCTCGCAAGCCTGATTCACCTTCGCATGAGCTTGCTAAGCTACCTTTTTCTCAGCTTCATCTGCATAAAATCAATCCGATCTTCTATTGTTTTTGCAGCCCAATCTGTTTTTCTTGCAGCTCTTCTGGTTTTCATCGGCTATGAGAACGCTATGCTGTCCCAACTCTTTAGTCCCATAGCACTCCCCTTTGCCAAGTACAGTGCTATTCAGGAGTTGTTCTTTCAAGAGCACTTTCCTGACTTCCTGAGCGCCTTCAAGAGAAACATCCATTTTCTGACCAGAGTACTCTTGCTCAGCCTGCCCTATATCATTCTGCGCAAATTCAGCTCCACCAAGTTTGTCAGCGACATTTTGTTCTTCGGTCCTCTCGCACTCCACCTCATTCAAATCAGACCACTTGATGAATATCTCTGTGCCAGCTATTTTCCCGCCCTGCTTGTAGTACTCCTCTACATATCATCAAAGGAGATTCCCTACAAGACACTAATCCCTGCTCTCCTAGTCAGTTCTATGCTCCACTTTCCATTGAGCTATTCAAGATTGAGTTCACAGCAACAGGCTCTTCATCGAATTCAAGAGCTGAGAGACATGATTGAAAGCAAGTCGATTTATACTCTCAATGGCTACCTCAGAGTCCAGCTTCAAGGCTTACTCACCAAGAATAGCCTCATGGCTCAATTTTCATACTATCCTCAGTTAGACACCAGTACTGCCATCTCGATGAAAGTAATGAATAGCGAATTGCTATGGAGTGACCTCCTTGCTTCAGAAGCTAAAGTCCTTCATTTGAGGAAACAGGATCGTCTGACTTTTGAGAGTTTCAACAAGCGCAAGTTTAAAGAAACACTGCAGTTAATATTTGTTGAAGAGAGCCTGAGCGCTCGTGGAAGTGTCGACGAATTTTACAGAATCAACAGACAGGAGATGAGTCCTCTTTCTTCAGCAGATGACGACTAAGCCCTTCGAAGAAGATCTTTTTCATTCAAAACTGACTCAGGTTAAGCTCTCCCAAGCTTCAATGATTCGTTTCGCGCAATCAAATCTTCAAGCTAAACTACAGAGTATCTCACTGCAATTTCACGGACAAAGCGTCTGGCAGACTCTTCATCGAGTTCAAAAAACAACGAGGGCTCTACCAATTCGAGCTCCATCAAGAGCCAGTTTCCTTTTCGAAGAACAAGATCAACCCTGCTGTAAGCAGGTTGCCAGTCTAATGCTTCGTGAACCTTGGCTCCAATAGACAGAAAGCTTTCACTGAATGGAACTTCAACTGCTTTTCCACCATAAGTATCCTGGACACGAAAATCTCCGGCAACAGGGACCTTACGAACAGCATGTGATGGCTTGCCCCCAAAGTAAATCAGGGACATCTCACCTTCTTGTTCAACCGACTCGCAATAAGGCTGCAACATCCAGTGCGCGCCATTATCAAGCTTCCAGTAGTCGGAAGACTTGAGCTTCAACTCATCCCATGAACTTCTTTGCGTTCGGAAAGAATTAGCAGAAACACTGGGTTTTATCACAACAGTCTCCGTTCGATCCAGAAAAGATGGCAGCTTGTCGGGAAGAGATGATTCAAAAAACAGGGTCTCTACCACAGGGACACCACGTGCTGACAGATGCACCAAATAACGTTTGTTCAAATTCCACCTCAACAGCTCAACCGGATTTAGAATCAGTCCTCCACTATTTTGCAACTGATCCAGAAAAGTAAGAAACTCTTGAAAACGTGTGCAGTAGTCCCAGGTATTTCTTAACAAATGAATTTCACAATCTATACTTGCACCAGATTCCCAGGCCCGCTCCTCAACCAGGAATCCCGCTTCTCTTAACTCCCGAATGAGGGGCTTCTCTTCAGGTGCAAGACCTGACAATTCTTCACAACCATACAAACAAACTAGTGGTTTCATCTTCCTTCTCCAGTCGTGGGGAACTTCTTGTCCAGAACTTTCACCTGAAACTCTTCTTCAGGCAGCCAGATCAACGCTTGTAGAAGTCTTGATAACTCCGAAATACTTCCTGGTGACTGCCTGCCCAGCCAACGTTGCTCGTAACTGTGAACTCCCAGAATCCAGCGTAAACTCTCCAGCATAACTCCATCTCCATCCAGAGCAAGAACTGACAACTCAATGGAAGGTTGAAGCTGGACCGTATAGTTGGGGTGAAAAGAGCTTGTGGACGCCAGAGAGAAACTGGCTCCACCCAATCGCATTTTCAAGAGTCCTATCCACTGTTTCCAGCTGTGCAGGTCAATATTCAAATGTCCGAAGGGACAAAAATCGGACTTCTTGATTAGAATCTCATCAAGAAATGAAACTTCGCCCAAAACACTCAGGATGAACTCCCTTTGCTCCTGAAACCGGTTCCGCCGAACATCTGACCATTGTTCACCCGGAATCTGCATCTCGCTAACGAGACTATCCTGACAAAACTGCAAAATCCTGAGTAGATGAAAACTAAAATCCTGATGAGGGTTCACCACTCTCCAGGGCAAATCAATTCTTAGTGCGGGTGGGAAGAGGTGATTACGGTGAACATCAGAAGTCAACTCCAACATCGTCGATGAGGGTACTGTTTGATATTGCTCACGACTTCGTTGAGTCTCCATCTCTCTAAAGTTGAGTCTCAACTGGCTGGTGTCTCCTCTGAGAATGAAAGCGGCTCGAGCATGGGAATCTTCAATCCATTCCTTGTATTCTTCCTTCTTGTCAAATCTAAGATCCATATCCTGAATGCAAGCGCACAAGAACTCGCACCATTGACGAAAACCCAGAAGTTCAACTGAAGGATTATTCAATCGAGACATAGTTAACAGTGTGATCGAAATGCCGGGACTGCGCAAGTCTTGAAAAGGAACTGCAAGAACTTCAGACTCAGGAAACAAACTATAATGAGCCCATGACACAGGCCATCGCTTCTATTTTTGCACTCAATATTGCTGGATTCCTGATTGCCTATTTTCTACAAAGTGACAAACTGACCGACCTCAGTTACGCACTGAGCTTTTTCTTTGCTGTATGGATTGCACTGTTTCTGGGAAACCCCCTCCCTCAACATTGGCTTGGGTCTGCTCTCGTTAGCCTGTGGGCCATTCGTCTGGGCTGGTATCTTCTTCATAGAATCCAGCAGAAAGGACGAGACAAAAGGTTTGATCAAATTCGACAAAGCTTTTTTGCCTTTGGTGGATTCTGGATCGCCCAAGCTGTGACTGCTGTCATTCTACTTGCTCCCTACCTTGTGAGTCTTCATAGTGTAAAGCACGAGAATTCCAGTGAGTTACACCTTCCCTTGTTAATGTTTTTTGGCAGTGGTTTCCTGCTGTTTTTGGTTCTGGAAACCGTCGCAGACTGGCAAAAATTTTCATTTCGCTCCAATGAGCAGAATTCGGGCAAGTTTTGTAATATTGGCTTGTTTAAACTCTGCCAGCACCCCAACTACTTCGCAGAAATCTCATTGTGGATTTGTTTTGCCTGCCTTTACATCCCCGACTTTGTTCATCAGGCTTTTCTCTCAGTCAGCCTGCTCTCACCCCTCTGGATCATTCTTCTATTAACCAAATTCTCGGGAATCCCACCCTTGCAAAAGAGTATGCAGGAACGCTACGGTGATGATGTGAATTTCATACGATACAGAGAGCAAACTCCATTACTTGTTCCCACAATGGAGAGCTGGAGACAAGTCCTCGGAAAAACAAAGCCAAACACCAGTAATTGAAAAAGGAGCCTTCGTGGCCAAGAAAATCGATAAACCCTCAATCATTGAAGCAGCAGGAACCAAACCGAAGATCATTCAAGAGTTTTTCGGAGTCGTCAATTCTCAAGACAGTCAAGTCAGTATAGCCAGAATGCAAAGTCCACAGGGTTGGGAAGAACCTGGTCAAACACCGGAATTTGGTGAGTATACGGTAGTCCTCAAAGGGTCTATTCAAGTGGAAACAAGGAGTGGAGTTTTTGAGGTCAATGAAGGTGAAGCTATCCACACAAAAAAGGGTGAATGGATTCGGTACAGCACCCCAAAGAGCGATGCCGAATATATTGCTGTATGCCTTCCAGCCTTCTCCATGGAAACCGTCCATCGGGACGAGGAGAACTAAAACCGTCGATAGAGTGTTGTCTTTAGCAACGGGTCCTCTTTTTGCTTAATAAGAGCTACCAGAAAAGGAGCGATGAGCACCATGGCAATGCTGAAAATTCGACGCCACCCCAAATCCTGCCGGTTCCGTCCACCCCGATGATTCAGATAAGTTAGAAATACTAGAAGGAAGCTAACTCCCAGAACTACTTTGGTAGGGAAGGCAAAGACTGTTTTGATGGGATTCCACCCATTGCTTCGCAGACTCTTTACCAGGATTAAAATCAGTATAAGTACTTCAAGACTCAAGGTAGCCAAAGCTGTGAGGTCTGTGATTCTCGAAAAACTCAACCAGGCGATTCCCAAAGTCAGCAGAGGAAATGAAACCAACAGAAAATTAAGAAACAAATCACTGATATCCTCATAGACCACGATCCACCCAGACATCCCAAGCAACACTCCTGCGAGAAGCCAGGCCGTGATCAATATGAACAGCCACTCAGAAGGCTGAGCCTCCAGTCCACTGAAGTCGTTCAGCCGGGATGAGAAACTGCCAAAGTAGGCATATCCGGTCTCGAGTGAAGTCTTGATCTCTTCCATCACAGCACTGAATCTGGAAGAATCTGCTTCTTCCTGAGCAGCGAAAAGCAAAGATTGACTCAAGAATATATAAAGAAAAATGAATCGTAGCATCCTGTCTATAATGCCCTAAAAAGCTTTTGAGTGGAAGCCTGGGTTCAGGGCCCCTCCTTCTGGATCAACTATTTGTTAAGTCAGTCTTTCTGTCTTCATCACCTACTGATTGAGATAGAGAGTCAGTTTCTGTCTCTTGGTCATCTATTGATTGAGAAAGAGAATCAGTCTCTCTTTTGCAGGTAATCCAGTAGGACTCTTCGGGCCTCACTCGCGGGCAACTCCAGTAGCTGTGACTTTAGAGCGCTAGCTTTTCTTCCGGCGAGATGGAATTTCACAAAATGCTTCTTCCTGGCGTCCTCTGATTGAGAAATTGCATGAACAAGCTCTTCGGGCCCAAGTTGAGCGCGCTGCAGTAGTTTGGAAAGCAATTTCTTCTGATGAGCTACTGGCCCAACCCCCTCCAACCCAAAACCTGCAATGAAGAGTTTTCCATGACCCAGTGCCCGATGGAAGAGGACTCCACCTTCGCCTGAGATCTCAAGGAGAGTTTCCACCTCTGAGTTCAGCGCCCGTCCAAGATCGACAGACTTTTGATTCTTCATGGAACCATGCCCATTCAGAGAAAAGCTCTGTCCAAAACCACTCATTGTTTCCCCATTCGCTCGATCTTTCAAAAAACGCACACCTGCCACATCTTCAAGAAAACCATGGCGTTTCGTGGTTCGCATAATGTCCTGTCCAAACAACAGGGCCACTCCGCCTTCTTTTACGTAGCTCTCAATGTTTTTCTGATCCCTTCGAACCAGAATTCCTCCCGGAGCTCCTCCCGTTTGGACAAGGACTACAGGATAAGCACTCAACTCAAACAAATTGGGAGCCTTCTTGACCCTTTTTACCGAATAGCCCAACTCATCAAGATGCTCAAGATAGACTCTCTCATAGTTTTTGTTGCGATCGTCATCTACAAGCAGCACATCGCTAACGGGGACTAATGGCAACTCCAGTTCTCTTGAAGCATTCACTTCAAACTCGAGAATCTGACTTTCAAATCCACGAGCCCTCCATGCTATTTGATATTGACCGTCTGGCAGCAGAATCTCTCGGTTGGTAGACAGGGTTTTGGATGGCTCAGGTACATTGAGAAACTCCAACAATCCTTCTTCACTCAAGTCCTTCTCAAGGGTCAATTGAACCCTTTTCAATTCTGCCTCTTTCAAATGGAGATTAATTTTACTTAACTCTTTGCTATTGGTTTCACCACTCCATTGTGCCTGATCAAATCCATAGACCGAGGCCTTCAAGCTTGTTGCCCCTGCAGGGAGTGAAAATCGATACCGCTCTTGCCTCAAAAGTTCCCAGGAGAAGTTCTCTCCATCAACTTCTGCTTCAAATTGAATTCGACCTGAAAAGCCTTCGCCATCCAGATTCAGAGTCAACTCAAACAAAGCATCCTGTTGCAACTGATCCACAGCATCCTTCACCTGAATCAAACCAGAGCCATAATTGCCGTCTTTCCCCTCTTCACCAAGCTCCATGGCAGTAGCTTCAAGAACATGTGAAAAACGAAAACTGGAGGTGTATGGATTTGCCTGAGCCAAAAGTGCAATTGCTCCTGCAACATGAGGCCCTGCCATGGAAGTTCCGTCTTTCACTGAATAGCCACCTTCGTTAGACACAGAATAAATCTGAACACCCGGCGCCACCGCATCAGGCTTGATGTACTTCACACCCTCCCAGCGAATCGGACCTCGAGAACTGAAACGGGCAATCTCACGATTCGAATCCACAGCCCCAACAGCGAATGAATGCGGAAAACCTCCCGGTGAACCCATACTACCCATGCGCGGTCCTGAATTTCCCGCAGAGAACAAAGGGAAAATCCCAAGCTCTACCCAGCGATCGACAGCATCCCAGAATACTTGCTCACTCTCTTTCGAACCTGCAAGTCTTCCCCAGGAATTGGAAACAAGAACAGGTGCATCCTCAGAAGAACCATCCTGATTGGGGTCTGTCATCCATTGCATTGCTGCCAAAATGGCTTCTGTGTCTGTTCTGCCGGTATCTGAAAAAATCTTGGCTGAATAAAAGCGCACATCAGGAGCAACCCCGATAGATTTACCACTAGCGTTACCCCCACCAATACTGCCCATACAGTGGGAGCCGTGACCATGTCCATCATTGGGTACATTGTCTTCATAGGAAGAGATGAAGTCCCTGGAGAGAAGTACTTTTCCATTTAAATCCGGATGATC